>Ga0182024_10000379_pt1 | contig 113653 bp, 103 predicted proteins | sample P32metaG_FD_120480 | JGI IMG/M metagenome (GOLD analysis project Ga0182024, IMG submission 120480) | Permafrost microbial communities from Stordalen Mire, Sweden - P3-2 metaG (Illumina Assembly) | ecosystem: Environmental > Terrestrial > Soil > Wetlands > Permafrost | place: Sweden: Stordalen... | reverse complement strand
CCTCTGCCGTCTGCCGAATACTACCGTCCCAGGGCGGAAGAGATTCCGGCCAAATTACGTACAGTGTCTTTGCGGTAGCGGTTTGGCCAAACCTCACTTGCACCATACCGCGCTTAGTCTTTCGCTCGCTAGCGATTCTGATCGCCAAATCGTCAAAACACTCTCTCACTGCATCGATATGAGCGTCTGAAAGCTTAAGAAGAGAAACGCTCCGCGGCGGCATCTTCGCGAAGTGCCGCGTTCGAGCCCAAGCCAATAGTGCCTTGGAAGCTATAGCATGATGGTCCTTTGCGAGATGGCGGCATCCCCAATCGTTGAGCCACTTGAGCAACCGATTTCGATGATTAGAATCTTCGATGTTGAACTGCGGTCTGACGTCTTTACGAAAGCGCGAAAGCGCCAAGTCGAATCCCACGCCGTATGTCTTGCAAGCATATGCAAGTTCGAAGAGACGCATCATTCACTCCTCAATAATCGGGAATCTTATTTTATTCTCGGATCACTGCTCACGGATAGATCGAGTGGCTGCTCTGCGCAAACTGCATCTGGATGGAGATGGCGATGACCCTTTTGAAGGCGATGGTTTGTGGGCCGCGCGGGGCGATTGCGTGGGCGCGGCGGCCCGATCATAGGAGAAATTCAATGGCGCCGTGTGAGAAATTCAATTTCCAAGCGAAAGTTCAATCAGCAGGAATGGGGAATTCAGGGACCAGGGAGGAGGAACTCGAGGACGGCAAAGCACAGGAGCATTAGGAGGAGGCCGACGATGAGTCCGACGCGCGCCCATTCGCGACTGCCGATGTGCAACCGGTTTGCCGCGACGATATTTGGGATGTTGCCGGGAATGAGCATCCCGCCACCAATCAGCAGGCCCATCAGGATCGCGCGTTGTTGCGGGTGCGTAAGCGCGGGTCCGATTTCAGCCGCGGTCAACGCCGCGTTATCCACCACCGCTGAAATCGAATTGAGCCAGAAGAGCATCGCAAGCGGCACATCCCTGACATAACGGCCGGCTAGAGGACGCATCGCCGATGACAAGCCGACGAGGCCGAGGACGAAAACGTAGACCTTGGCCGCCCGCAGTATCACCGCCCTCCAGCCACGTTCGCCGAGATTGATACGCGAGCCGACACCGCGCTCCAGCGGGATGACCAAGCAGATCGCGGCGACGATCAGGATGCCAGCGCCGACTAGCGGCGATAGCATCCGTGCGAGGTACCAGAAGCCGGCGTGCAGGTTGGCGATCGCGAGCGCGCTGAGCGGCCCGCCCGCGGGCGTGAGCGCGGAACCGAGTCCGATCGCGAAACAGGCCAGCACGGTAATCGCAACTTCGCTGGCGCGCCCGAGTTGGAGCAGTTCGATCAGATCGGCGAATACCAGCGCGGCGACCACCGCGGTGATGAGGCCGGCGAGTAGGCCGAGGACGACGATCATCGCGAAACAGATCCAGCGTGCCGGCATCAGATGCTGAAGCGCTTCGAACCATCGATCGAGCGGCTTATGTATCACGATCAGAATGGCGTCGAAGACCAGAACCGCCGAGGTGAGCGCGATCGGAGCGGCGGCCGCTTCGCGCACGAGACGCCATCCGAACTGACCGCTCACAAGCGCTGCGATTATTCCCGTCGCGAGGAAGAAGATCTCGAGGTAGTGCTCAATCGATCTGAATAGCAGCGGGCCGATCAGCACGGCGACGAGAATAGCGACAAGCGCGGCAACCGTCATTCTAATGTTGCGCTAGTTGTCACGCTCGTTGACACGGCAACAGCGAGGCTGTGAATTTCATGCAGGCCGCGATGGCGAGGCAAGCAACAGTCTTTGGAATGATTGAAGAAAGTGGGGATCCGATTGTAGCTGCTCGGCGGCCGCCTCCCCATAAATTGCGACCGCCGAGCGTACCGGCCGCCGCTCACCCGCGGCTTTTTTCGCCAGTCCGGTAGCCGGGCCGGAAATCGATTAGTAATTCGCGTTTCGGCACCGTTCGAGTTGTAAGTCCAAGCTCGGATTGCCGCAAACTCGCCGAGGCCTTCCATTGCGATAATTCACGTTTCAAAAGGTCTTCAAGGGCCTGCACTTCGGGGCGAAACCGTTCGCGCAACATTTGCTCGGTCTTTGTATCAAGGGGCAGAAACAATTCGCCGCGGCCAAAACAGTATCGAAAAAAAGGCCTCAGAAACTTGATAGTCCGATAAAGTTGTTTTCTTTCCATAGCATCTCTGAGACGGCGCGCCCTGGCCGCCAAATGGGGATGCAAAGGCGCACGATCACATGGATTTATGTGCTTGTTGGCGATCCCTGTCCTTTCGAGTGCTATCCGGGGAGCATCGATGAAATCGGTAATATGGTCCAGATATCGTTGCGGGGCCTGGTCCAGGTCTTCGACAAAAGTAACCAGAACATTCTCGCGGCCTAGTTCACTAAACCATCGCTTGAGGTGAAATGCATAGCGGCTGGCGCCGAATAAATTCCCCGATCGTTCTTTCCATTTACTGTGATGTTCGAGAGCTTCGAGAAACGTTTGCCGGCTGATCCAACCTTCGGATCTTAGTAAGCGGTAATGAGAATAAATCCTAGCCACAGGGTCGCGTAACGAGCAGACGATTTTACAATCCACCAGGTCTCGAGCAATCCGCGCTGACGCCTCTAGACAATCAAAATAAGTGGGAGTGATCTCGCCCAGTACCATCGAAGATGGATATCCGCGAAAATGGTACAAATACCAATTGAATCCGAGCGCATAGTTATTTGAAAAAAAGTCGGTCTCTTTGGTTTGGCGCGGCAGCCCGGCGTGTCCTTGAAGCGCGGCATGTAGCCATGTGGTTGCGGTCCGGCCCGGTCCAACTCCAACAAAGGTCGGAAGCCTCCGATCGTTTCCTTTTCCCAATGTAAATACTCCGCTCTAATTTGACGATCATTTGTTCCCCCCGCTCCGTTAAGAAAGAACATGCGCAATTGCTAACCCACATCTATCGCACATACGGCGAGACAAATTACTGAGCATTAGAGGCAGCACACATTCGCTCTCCATGCCCTCAGGCCCGCTGGAATCGAACGCTCTGGCGAAATGACGACGATCTGCAGTTTGATCGGGCCAAATTTCCCGTGTCGAATTTATATCATATACGAACGAGCAAGGCTCTCGTTTCACGCATTCGTTGGCGCGAAAACCTGGACCGGGCCAAGACGCCATGGTCTATGGCATACCCGGCGGATAAGCACCCACCAAGCGGCATCCGGTGGCTGAATCTGAAGCTGTCTTTCGCAGCCTTGGTATAAGACCGTGCCGCATCGTCGTTCTTTGGTTGCTATTCAGACGCCAACGACTCACGGATGCGAAATAAATGTGATGCAGCCGTGCAGGATCCCCGACATCTAACTGTTCAGTTTAATAATCCCTACAGGTATTATCCACCAGGTCCCCGCCTGCTGGCTCTTAACTTACTATGCGGCAGTCAAGTGGTGTATGCCCCACCTCAACCCTAATAGTCTGTATGCGCCGGTGATTAGTGCTGCATAATCAGCCGATTGCCGACGGATCGGTGATCGCGTGCCAGCATTGCGACCTGCTGCAGCGCCTACCGGAGTTGGAGCCAGGGGCGTCCGCGCGCTGTCCGCGCTGTAACAAGGAGTTGTGGCGCCGTCGTGAGGACTCACTCAACCGGACGCTTGCGCTCGCAGTCGCGGCTGCTGTGCTCTACGTAATCGCCAATTCCGTTCCCATGCTCGGTCTGACGATCGTCGGGCGCGAGGCGAGCACCACGGTGTTCGGAGGCGTCGAGTATCTCTGGAGCAACGGGCAGGAGATCGTCGCAGTGCTGGTGCTCTTTACCGCGATCATCGCGCCGGCGCTGCAGATCGGCTTGATGCTGGCGATCGTGCTCGGAACGCGGCGCGAAGGTTTTCCGCGATGGGTGGGGACACTATTGCGTCATCACCCGGCCACCCGCATCTGGAGCATGATCGAGGTGATGATGCTGGGCGTATTGGTCGCTCTCATCAAGATTGGGGATTACGCGACAGTGATTCCAGGAATGGCGCTATATGTGCTCTGGGTCCTGGTCTTCATACTTGCCGCCATGCAAGCGAGCTTCGACGCGCGTGAGGTCTGGGAACGAATAGAATGGGCCGCGGACCGGGCGCCGCGCGATGCTGTGGAGAGATCGTCGAAGGGGATGGAGTGAGTTCAAGTGCCCTGACCGCGATGCGGCAGGGTCTGCAGGCGTGCCACGTCTGCAGCCTGCTCTCGCGTCCTGCGCCCGGTATGGACGAAGGCCGCTGCCCGCGCTGCGACGAAGAGCTGGTCTTTCGCAAGCGCGCCAGTTACCAGCGCACCTGGGCCTATTTGATCGCCGCGGCAGTCTGTTACGTTCCGGCAAATGTGCTGCCGGTGCTGACGACGACCACGGCCACGGGCACCGAGTCCGATACTATCTTGCAGGGCGTGGTACTGCTGTGGTCACCGAGCGGATGGCCGCTGTCGCTAATCGTCCTGTTCGCGAGCATCATGATCCCTAGCGCAAAGATCCTAGCACTGGCCTACCTGCTAGTCACTGCGCAGCGGGGCTCCGCTGAGAACAACCAGCAGCGCATCCGGCTCTACCGGATGGTTGAGTTCGTAGGACGCTGGTCGATGGTCGATGTGTTCGTCGACACGTTCACTGCGGCGCTGATTCAGCTGCAGCCGCTGATGTCGGTGGCACCGGCGCCCGGGCTGCTGTTCTTCGCGGCGGTGGTAGTGCTGACGATGCTCGCGGCCGAGTCGTTCGATCCGCGATTGATCTGGGATGGCGCAAGCTTGAGAGAGGTTTTAGATGCCTGATAGCGACCGGCCGCTTCCGCCCATCCCGGAGTCCCGGAGTCTCCCCAAAAGGCGCACCCGGCTCTCGCTCGTCTGGTTCATTCCGATCGTGGCGGCGATAGTCGGCGCTTGGGTAGCAGTGACCACGATCCTGGGCGAAGGGCCTAAGATCACGATCGTGCTGCATAGTGCAGAGGGGCTGGAGGGCGGCAAGACCAAGGTCCACTACAATGGCGTCGACATCGGAACCGTCACCGCGATCCGGCTCTCGGGCGACCATCAGCGGGTGATTGTCACGGTGCAGATGGCACCGAAGACGGATGAATTTCTGGTGGAGGATAGCAGGTTCTGGGTGGTACGGCCGCGGATTTCGGGCGCTAACGTGACGGGCCTGAGCACCCTTATCTCGGGGGCCTACATCGGCATGGAGATTGGCAAGTCGAAGGAGCAACGGCGCAATTTTGTCGCGCTCGAAACGGAGCCGGTAGTCACTGGCGACATTCCTGGGCGTTTCTTTGTGCTGAAGACCCCCGACCTGGGTTCGCTTGACACCGGCACCCCGGTCTTTTTCCGGCGTCTGGAGGTTGGGCAGGTGGTATCTTACGATCTCGACAAGGACGGCAAGTTGCTGACCGTCAAAGTATTCGTGCGGACGCCCTACGACCAGTACGTCAACCCTAACACGCGCTTCTGGAATGCGAGCGGGTTCGATGTGACGCTTTCCGCCAGCGGCCTGAAGGTGCAGACCCAGTCAGTGCTGTCGATCCTGATCGGCGGCGTAGCGTTCGAGACCGACCCGACCCTGCCGGTGCTGCCGCCGGCCGCGACGAATACGGTCTTTACCCTGTTCGACAATCGGACCCAGGCCTTCGAGCCAGCGGCGCGCAATCCGCAGACCTACCAGCTCATCTTCAACCAATCGGTGCGCGGGTTGGCAGTCGGCGCGCCGGTTGAGTTTCGGGGTATTCCGATCGGCCAGGTCTCGGACATTCGTGCGCAAATTGATCTGAAGAACTTACAGTTCTCGGTCCCAGTGACTATCCAGTTGGACCCCCAGCGACTCGGGGTCGATGTCCTCGACCTGGCGCCCGGGATCGATCTGGAGACTGAGGGCAGAAGGTTGATCGATTCGCTGGTATTGCACGGGGTTCGGGCACAACTCCAGACCGGGAACCTGCTGACCGGGGCGGTCTATGTATCACTCGACTTTTTTCCCGGCGCGGCCCCGGCGACGGTGAACTGGTCGCAGAAGCCGGTGCAGTTGCCGACCGTTCCGGGACAGCTCGAAGAGACCGAGGCGAAAGTCGAAAACATAATCAAGAAGCTCGACCAGATGCCGTTACAACAGATCGGCGACAACGTGCAGAAATCGCTCGCCGACCTTGACCTCACGCTCGTCAGTGCGCGCGGCATGCTGGTGACGGCGCAAGGGACGCTCGGCAACGCCAGCAATCTCACCTCGCCAAATTCATCGCAGGTCCAGCAACTCGGCAGCACCCTCCAGGAGGTGAGCCGTGCGGCGCGGTCGGTGCGGGTGCTGACAGACTATCTGGAGCGTCATCCCGAGGCGTTGCTGCGCGGCAAGCAAGGAGCGGCGAAGTGATGGGGGGGCGGATTGCGCGGCTGATCTCAATCGCGTTGGTGGCCGCCGCAGCCAACAGTTGCGGTACGTCGGCGCCGGCGCGATTCTACACCCTCGAGGCCACCGCAACTCCGGATGGCGCGGCGGCGATGCATACCACCGTGATGGTCGGACCGGTGACTATTCCGGCGGCGGTCGATCAACCACAGTTTGTGGTCCAGGTGGCGTCGAACCGCGTCGAGGTCGACGAGTACAACCGCTGGGTCGCACCGCTGAACGATAGCATTGCGCGCGCCGTCGCGGGCGACCTGGCCGTGCTGCTCGGCACGCCGGACGTGGCCACGGCACCGCTGGCGAACTTCAATCCGGACTACCGGGTGACGATTGATGTCCAGCGCTTCGAGTCGGAGCGCAGCGAGGCGGCGCTGCTCGAGGCGGTATGGGCGGTGCGCCCGACCGTCGGCGGGCGGACGCGTTCGGGCCGCACGATCGCGCGCGAAGCGGTGCAGGGCGACGGCTTCGACGCGCTCGCTGCCGCACATAGCCGCGCGGTCGCCCGCATGAGCGCCGACATCGCCGTGGCGATTCGGGCGGAAGCGGAAGCGAAGCCTTAGCAACGAATCGCCACGGACCATGCCGGTGGACGGCAGCGAACTAAAGCGCTTGGTCGGATGCTCGCAGCGGCAGCAGTCGCAGAACGTTTGGCGGTGATTGTTGGGCCCGGCCACCGGCTGTTTTTGGCGGGTACGATATCCCTGGCTCCTGTTCTTTGCCTCGTCACCTGGACGGAACTACGAACCCTCTGGTAGGAATTCCGGTGACCAATACTTCGGTCAACCCGGCGTGGTATCGGACCCGCGGTCTACGTGGGCGGATGGGCATTGAGCCAGCTTTGGCTAACAGCGTATGCGAATTCACTGACGTTGCGGAAAGGGAGTCTAAACTTATGGCGTCTGGAGCCGATTTCTCTGGCAAAGTTAATGAAGCGTGGCTCGCGCAACAGCGTGAGGAAATTATTGAGCCTGGATTGCCGATCGTAGATCCACATCACCACCTGTGGAATCGCGCCGGTAACGCTTACCTCTTTCCCGAGTTGCTCGCCGATCTGTCGAGTGGTCACAATATCCGGGCGACGGTCTTCGAGGAGTGCGGATCGATGTACCGGGCTGACGGACCGGAGGAACTTCGTTCGCTGGGTGAGACCGAGTTCGTTACCGGCGTGGCCGCGATGAGCGCGAGTGGCGGCTTCGGATCGGCGCGGGCGTGCGCGGCGATGGTCGGAAACGTCAATTTGATGCTCGGCGCTCGCGTCGAGCCGATCCTTGAGGCCCATCTCATTGCTAGCGGCGGCCGCTTTCACGCAATCCGGTTTTCGACCGCATGGGATGCAGATGAACGGGTTCACAAGACCGTGCCACGACCGGAGATGCTCGCGGACCCGCAGTTCCGTGAAGGGTTCCAATACCTGGCGCGATTGGGTCTCACTTTCGATGCGTGGGTTTACCATCCGCAGTTAGGCGAGGTTGCCGCGCTTGCTGCAGCTTTTCCGAGTACGCCAATTGTCCTGAACCATTTCGGCAGTCCGATTCTGGGCGGCCCCAATGCGGGACGGGCGACCGAGGTCTTTGCCGAATGGCGTGCGGGCATGACAGCGCTTGCGCGTCACGGCAATGTCTCTGTGAAGCTGGGAGCGCTTCCCGTTCGGCGAGCCGCGACAGCGCCGAAGACCGGCGCCGCACCGCTTTCCTCGGAGGAGATCGCGGCGGCGTGGCGGCCCTTCGTCGAAGTTTGCGTCGAACAATTTAGCGCTCGCCGATGCATGTTCGAGAGCAATTTTCCGGTGCAAAAGCGCTGGTGTAGCTACGCGGTCTTTTGGAATGCCTGCAAGCGGCTCGCAGCCGGCGCGTCCGCTGACGAGAAATCCGCGCTCTTCAGTGGTACCGCCGCGCGAGTATATCGGCTTCCCAACGTCCTAGCCTGATTGAGCCGCGCGACTTCGAGTTGGCCGATGCCCTCGAGCGGCGACGAGTACTGGCTACTGCGCCATGTAACCGCCATCGACGGGCATTGGCAATCCGGTGACATAAGAAGCGCGATCGGAGCATAACCAAGCTACCGCTTCGCCGACTTCTTCGGGTTGGCCGATGCGCTTCAACGGCTCTGAACGGGCATATCGCTCTTCCATGTCCGGACGTTTCTCAAAGGCGCCCATCAGCATTGGCGTATAGATCGGAGCTGGGCAGACCGCGTTGACTCTGATGCCATGCCGTCCGTATTCGAGCGCTGCGGCTTTCGTCAGCCCCGCCACCCCGTGCTTCGCTGCGGTGTAGGCTGGCACCCGGATGGCGCCGGTAAGTCCCATGATCGAGGAGGTATTGACGATCGCTCCGCGGCCTTGCTTGAGCATTTGGGTGAGCTCCGCTTTCATGCAAAGCCACACGCCCGTCAAATTGATCGCAATCACGCGATTCCATTCCTCTTCGCTATATTCGTGGGTTAGCCGCCCGGCTCCTCCAATTCCGGCGTTATTGAATGCACAGTCGAGACGGCCGAACGTCTCCACTGCCTTCGCTACGACTGCTTCCACATCCTGAGATTTGGAGACGTCGGTCCTGACGAAGATCGCTTTCGCGCCAATTTCTTTCACCATACGCAACGTTTCCTGCCCGCCATCTTCCACGACATCAGCGAGCACGAGACGGGCGCCTTCACGTGCGAAGATCCTGGATGTTGCGCGGCCAATACCCGAGCCGGCACCGGTAATGAGCGCGACTTTTTCGTCCAATATTCCTGCCATTTTGTTTTCCCTTTGGTTTTAATTTGCGTTCGACAATAAATCCCGCTGAAGTCGTTCTATCAGGAGTCGTGCTAGCGATATTCGTCGCCACAATCGCCGATCAGCTTCATCAGGTCTCCCGATTTCGCGATCACCGCATCGATACTTGCGTGATCGCCGGCATCAAGCGCGAAGCCAAAAATGCGCGCATTGTCAGCGCTATGCTGCGCGACGCCGAGCCGCGTGCCCACTATCACGCCGGCCACTGCAGGACGGTCCAGGATATAGCGGACACCAACGTTGGCGATACTAACTTGATGCTTGTCCGCTATCTCTTTCAGAGCGCCGAGCAGTTTCTGGAACAGCGCCCATCCGCCCCACGCCTCGATCATATTGCTGTACTTCTGCAGCGACGGGGTGTTGAGTTCGCCCCGATGCGGTTGCGGACGGCCCAGATATTTCTCCGATAACAATCCGCCGAGCACGGTGCCGTAAGTGAGTAATGTGATTCCGCGATCCCGACAATACGCCGCCATCGCGGCTTCGGGCCGGCGATCGACGAGCGAGTACTGCACCTGGTTCGACACGATGCGGATTCCCTGATCGGTGATGATGCGCAGACGCTCGGTGTCGAAGTTAGTGAGCGCGAGATGACGAATCTTGCCCTCTCGCTGCAAGTCGGCGAGATGCTTGAGCGCGTCGAGATAGCTCGTGTCGTCATAGTCCCACCAGTGAAATTGCAGCAGGTCGAGCGTTTCGACCTTCATGCGCGACAGCGAAATCTGCACCGCGTGCTCGACGATGGCGCGCGTCATGCGGCCCGGACGCGGCACCCATTTGGTTAAGGCCTGTATTTCGTTGAGGCGTTCTGCGCCGTAATGCGCCGTGAATTTCCGCCGGAACTCGCCGATGAAATCCTCCGCTGGACCGTAATGGTCAGCGAGGTCCCAGGTGGTGAATCCGGCATCGTGATAAGCGAACATTTCGGCAACTGCGCGCGCCGGCTCGATGCGGCCGTGCGCGCCGGAGACCTGCCACATGCCGTTGAGTACGCGGCAGATGCTGAGATCGGAGGTGAACTGAAAGCGGCTCGAAGCGGGTAATGCCATTTTTTGGTCTCGCAGTGCTGCGCTCGATGCCGGGTAGTGCTGAGCCGATACTAGCGCGTAAGACACCCGCCGCGAAGTTTACCGCAGTACACGTCCGGCATGATTCGATGTTAGGGTGGCAATCACCTAATCGCCATGCGAGGTAGCAGTCTATGAAAATCGGCGCATTGGTCTTTCTTACTGAGCAATCGGGAAATCCGGGTGCGATCGCACACGAGGCTGAAAACCTCGGCTTCGAGTCGTTCTTCGTCGCGGAGCATATGGTGGTGCCGAGCAGTTACACAACGCACTATCCGCGATCGCGCGACGGCAAAGTCCCCGAGTTCTACGCACGCCTAATCGATCCATTCGTCGCGCTTGCGATCGCCGCCGCGGCAACTTCGCGAATCAAAATCGGCACTGCGATCTGCCTGCTGCCGCAGCGCGATGTGATCGAAACGGCCAAGGTCACCGCATCGATCGATCTCTACTCGAAGGGGCGGCTCATCCTGGGCGTCGGCGCCGGATGGTTTCGCGAAGAGGCGCAAGTCATGGGCGTCGATTTCGCGCGGCGCTGGCAGCATCTGCGCGAATCGGTCGAAGCCCTGCGCGTGCTCTGGAGCGGCGACGACGTCAGCTATGCGGGTGAGTTCGTTAAGTTCCCGCCGGTGAAGCTTGGTCCCAAACCGGTGCAGAAGCCAGGGCCGCCGATATTGCTCGGCGCGCACGATCCTAAGTATGCCCTCAAACGAGTCGCGCGTTATGCCGACGGATGGTGCCCGGGCGGGCTCAGTGCCGAGAAGGCGCGCGAGTGCATTCCTCAGATTAAGAACCTTGCCAAAGAATTCGGCCGCGATCCTAACCGGCTCGAGTTCTCGGTGCTCCTTATGGGTGGTGAACCGCCGACCGACGATGTGATGAAGCAATACCAGGAGGCGGGCGTGACCCGGCTCGTCGTTGCCGCCTCCGCGGTGTCGGACGACGGCGTCAAAGTCGTGCGAGGACTGGGCTCGATCGTCGAGCGCGCCGCGAAGGTCTGACCTTCAGGAAATTCCGGCTTCGCTGAAAAACGCGAGCATCGCATCGATCAGCGCGCGCGGGTTATCGCCTTGCACGTTATGACCCGATTTCTCGACCCGCACCCATCGGCCATTGGGTAGCGAGCGTGCAAACTTTTCGGCCGCGGCGTCGGTGAGCACGTCGCTCAACGCTCCGCGCACAACCAGCGTTGGACAGGTGATCTTCGAAACTTCCGATGCGAGCCGCGTGCGATCCTCGGTAAAGGAGCGCATCGCATCATCGGATCGGCGGCGCTGGTCGTGCTTGAAAGCCCACTTACCAGCCGGCGTCTCGCGGAGGTTGTAATGAAGGCTGCGGCGCAACACCGTCGGGTCGCGCAGTGGATTGAACTTGACCGCGCGTTCCAGGAACCCCTGTGGCGAGTCGAGTTCGGGAGTGGACGAGAACTCGCGAATTCGTTCCGCCCCCGGGGCGCTGATCTCTGGCGCCACATCGACAATCACCATCGCGCGCATTCGATCGCTATGGCGCGTTGCATACGCTATCGAATTGAGACCGCCCATCGATTGCCCGACCACGATCGGACGTTCCAATCCCATCGCCTCAACAAAGCCCTCGATATCGCCGACGTGAGCCGCGATCCGATAGTCGACGACCGGCGACCATTCGCTGTCGCCATGACCACGCTGATCGAGCGCGATGCAGCGATAGCGCTCGCGCAGCATCATCGCGACGCAATCCCAGGTATGCGCGTTAATGCCGCCGCCGTGCAGGAAGAGGATCGGTGTGCCCGATCCCTCCCAGTCGAGGTAGTGAAACCGCATCGTTCCGATGATCACTTGATGGTCGTCCGGCAGCCTGATCGCATTGGGATGAAGATCGGCGATGTCGAGTGCGGTGCGAAACATTGCGAGTTCATCGGTTCGTTCCATTGCGAGGTCCCTCTTCGATTGCGCAATACTCTTCGCTGGGAGGTCTAGATCAAGACTATTCAATACCAAAAGGCCTGCTCTATACCAGCCCATTACGCCGCGCGCTGCCGCCTCGCACCGGTATCGGCCTAAGAATAGTGATAGACGGCGACCTATCAATAGCGATCTACCGTCCGATAAATCGACCCCGGCGAGATCCCACGACGGATTACCCAGGACTAGGACTGCGCGAGCAGTTTCTCCATTCTGAAGTTTCTCATCTCGGCGCCGCGGCGTACGAACGTCTGTTCCTGGACCATAGAGAAGCCGCAGCGTGCGAAGAAAGGCCGCGCCGTAATGCTCGCTTCCGTAAAGATGCGCCCGAGGCCCATTCCGAGCGCCCTCGTCTCAACCGCTTGATATAGTGACCGCCCAACACCTCGTCCAATGATATCGTGCCGGCAGTAGAACATGTCGAGATGGCCATCGGATTCGAGTTCAGCAAAGGCCATGACCTGACCGGTTTCCTCGGCTACCAGTGTGGTGCGCTGGATCATGCGGGAGTGCCACGCTTCAACCTCGGGAACCTCGGGCGCCCAGGCTTCGACTTGTCTTTCGGAGTAGTCTTCCAGATTCACCGAATGGATCGTCTCATAAAAGAGCTGCGTGATGGCGGCGGCATCGCTTCGACGATAGTCTCTGATCAGCATCGCCATCTCCTTGGACGAATTACGGGGTCGATCGATTGCTAACGCTGAGATATAGAGCCAATCGCAATTATGTAAACGCGCGCGGCGCGAGTAGCTAATCGAGTTGACTACCGAGTGTTTAATTGGCGGCTAGTCAATGTGGTGCACTGTGCAAGATGCCTGCGGTCTCTAGTTCGGCGACACGAGTGGCCGAATATCCTAAATGTTTTTTGAGCACCGAAACGTTGTGCTCGCCCAGCATCGGTGCGTCAAACTCGAGTTCTTCGGGGAAGCCGGAAAACCGCAGAGGAAAGCCGGGAATCTTGAATTCGCCCAGGATCGGGTCGTTGATCGTGCGCACCGTTCCACGCGCAATCAGATGCGGATGCTCCATCGCCTCGCGAATTGAAAGGATCGGCGCGACCGGCACGCGGTTGCTCCGTAGCGCTTCGATCGATGCTTCATCGTCGGGCATCGCCGCAAGCCAATCCTGGATGATCCGGATGATTTCGGCACGATGTTGTGCGCGGTCGCGAGCCCGTGCGTAGCGGGGTTCCTTGCTGAGCTCGGGCTGGCCGATAGCCGCGCAAACGCTAAGCCACTGCTTGTCAGTCATCGCGAGAATGATGATCCACCACTTATGGCCTTTGAAGACGCCGGCGGGACATGCGAGCGAGTGATGGAGTCCCGAGGCCTTCATTTCGCGAGCGCCTTTGCTCGCGCTGTAGAGCTGTACGCCGATCGTCTGACAGTGGAAATAGCTATCGAGAAGTGTGACGTCGATATACTGACCTTCGCCGGTTTTTTCGCGGTAGAGTAACGCGCAGGCGATCGCGCCCATCGCATGCGCTCCCGCGCTCACGTCGCCGATCGCAACCATCGGCATGTAAGGAGGCCCACCCTCTTCGCCGATCAAGGATGTGATTCCCGCATACGCCTGGCCGATGAAATCGAAACCTGAGTCGTGCGCGAGCGGACCGGTTTGACCTAGCGCGGAGATCGAGCACATCACGATTCCCGGATTGATAGCCTTGAGCACTTCATAGCCCAGGCCCATATTGCTGATCACGCCCGGCGCGAAATTCTCGACGACGACGTCAACCTTCGCCACTAATTGCTTGAGGAGATCGATGCCTTCCTGTTTGCGCAGGTCGACGCAGAGGCTTTCTTTCCCACGGTTTTGCTGAATGAAGAAGGCGCTGCGTTGGTCACGGATGTAATCGAACGCGCGGGCGTGGTCGCCATGTGGCGCCATCTCGACCTTGATGATTTCGGCGCCCATCCCGGCCATCAGGCGAGTGGTAGTCGGGCCGGCGACGAAGTGGGTAAAGTCGAGAACTCTGTATCCGTCGAGTAGATGCCGAGGCTTATCGCCCATGGTGAAACTCTCCCTCGCGACGCGCAGATGCGCTCAGATGGCGATGCATACCTTGCCAAAATGAGCACCACTTTCGAGGTGACGATACGCCTCGCGAGCTTGGCTGAACGGGAATACGCGATCGATTACCGGGCGAAGGCGGTTCACTTCGATCGCACGATTCATCTCGTCGAACATCTGGCGCGAACCCACCATGATCCCTTGCAACCGCGCATTCTTAAAGAGAATCGGCATCGGGTTAACCTCGCCCATCCCGGTGAGGATGCCGATGAGGCTGACAATTCCGCCCGTCTTCACGGCACTAAGTGAACGCGCAAGTGTTCCCGGGCCACCAACCTCGACGACGTGATCGACGCCTTGGCCGTCAGTGAGTTCGAGCACGCGGGCGTCCCACTTTTCGTTCGTCCGGTAGTTGATCACGTCGGAGGCACCCATCTCGCGCAGTCTTTCGAGCTTGGCTTCACTGCTGGAGGTAGCAATGACGCGGGCGCCGATCATCCGGGCGAATTGGAGCGCGAAGATCGATACGCCGCCGGTGCCCATGACCAACACGGAGGTGCCGGATTGGAGCCTGCCTTCGGTTACCAGGGCATTCCAAGCAGTAACGGCGGCACATGGCAGCGTCGACGCTTCTTCATAGGTCATGAAATCGGGAATAGGCACGACACCGTCTCCTGCCAGAACGACGTATTCGGCGAGCATGCCATCGACACCGCCACCTAGAGAGGTCGTGTACATGTTCTGGACGGGCGGTCCGGCGAGCCAACATTGAGTGAAGATCCCCGCGACGCGGTCCCCGGTCTTGAAGCGAGTAACGCCCGGACCAGTTTCCACGATTTCGCCGGCGCCGTCGGATAAGGGAACGAGGGGAAGTTTCATCATCGCGGCCATGCCGCCGCGGATAATCGCGAGGTCGCGATAGTTGAGGGAGGTCGCGCGCACGCGGATGAGAACCTCGCCTTGACTCGGTTTCGGGTTCGGCCGCTCGACCAGATTCAGGCTATCGATACCTTTAGGATCGCGGATTTCGTAGGCCTTCATGATTCACCTCATTCACCTCGGCACACTATGCGGACGGGTGGCGGAGGCACAGAAAGAAGATATGACCCGCGCGGAGGCGAAAAACAATGGTCTCGAGCTCTCGGGGCCGCTAGCGGAATACACGCCGCGATTGAGGCGCGCGGCTGGCGCAGCGCTCTCCCATAAAGATGCCGGGAGTTCTCCCATTTCATCGGCAATGTGTGATACTGCGCCGACACTAGGACGATAGGTTATGCTCGCGGGCCACCGGAGAAGCTTGGCTTCGAGGCATGCGGGCTGATGTAAACTCGATATTTTCGCGGGGATTCATAATGCCAGATAAACCCAAACATATTCTCGACGGCTACAAGGTGCTCGATTTCTCGCAAGTGCTAGCGGGGCCTACGCTTACGCGATTGATGGCCGAGATGGGCGCAGAGGTGATCAAGATCGAATTGCCGCCCGGCGGCGACCGTTCGCGCCGCCTACCCTATCTCCGCGACGGCCGGAGCGGTTATTACGTTCAGCAAAACCGCGGCAAGAAGAGCGTCTGTATCGATCTCAAGAATCCCGCGGGTCACGCGATAGTTCGCGAGCTGGTGGCCGCGGTCGACGTGATGGTCGAGAACTTCGCGCCCGGGGTCATCGCACGGCAAGGCTTGGGCTATGAAACGGTGCGAACAATTAATCCGCGACTGGTGATGTGTTCGATTTCACTCTGCGGCCAAACCGGGCCTTCTGCGTTCAAGCCCGGCTTCGATCATATTGGCGCGTCGCTCGCGGGCGTACTCGATATGACCGGTGAGGCCGACGGGCCGCCGCTCCTCAACACGATGGGTATCGGTGATGTCAGTACCGGGGTTCACGGTTTGAGCGCGGTGCTCGCCGCGCTGCTCTATCGTGAGCGTACTGGCAAAGGCCAATGGGTCGATGTCTCTCTCGTCGATACCTACTTCCATTATCACGACTTGAGCGCGCAAGCCCTGAGCCTGAGTGGGGGCGCGATCAAGCCGCGACGTAGCGGCGGGCATCATTACCTGGTAACCCCGGGCGGCATTTTCAAGAGTCGCGAAGGTCACATCTTTGTTGTCGCCCTCGATCATCAATGGCCCGACCTGTGCCGTACGATGGGCCGGCCCGAATTAATCGACGACGCACGGTTTAAGACCAACCCGGCGCGCACGCAAAACGCCACCGAAGTGATCAAAATAATTGAGGATTGGCTGCAGGCGCAGAGCAGCGATGAAGAAGCTCTGAGGCGCCTCGACGAAAATCGGGTGCCCAACGCACCGGTCCTGAGTGTCGAGCAAGCGGTGAATCATCCGCAGCTGAAAGCGCGCCGCACCATCCGGACGATTCACGATCGCGTCCTCGGCGAATTTCAGGTACCCGGAATTCCTCTGCGCTTCTCCGAGTTTCCCGGCGAACTCACGCTCGAAGCACCGTTTCTGGGCGAGCACAATGGCGAGGTCCTCGAAAAATACCTGGGCTACTCGGACTCCCGCGTAAAGGAACTTGAGATGGGCGGAGTGTTGTTTCACGCCGACCGCTAGGATGGCTTAAAGGCGTTATTCTTACGCAGGTTCATATAGCTCAACGGGCGCAATGACTTCGTGTACTAAACCCAGTACCCACTCGCCTGTCACCCAGCCCTAGTAACCGCGGGACCGATCGATCACATTGAACATCTGGCGCCCGCTCATGAAGCGGCGGAGGTTCTCGGCGAAAAGCTCGCAGGCAAGGTCGTAGAAGTTCGATAGCGGCCTGGCCGCCGATGTATGGAACGTTAGGGTGACGTTCTCCATATCCCATAGCGGACTGTCGGAATTGAGCGGTTCCGGCGTCGTTACGTCCAGGCACGCACCAGCAAGGCGCTGGCTCCTGAGCGCCTCAACCAGCGCATCCTGATCGATCACCTCGCCACGCGCGACGTTGATCAAGTAGGCGGTTGGCTTGGCGGCGGCTAGTTCGCGCGTACCCAGAAGGTGGCGGGTCGCTGCGGTCAACGGCGGGGCGACCACGACGTAATCGCTGAGTTCGATCAACTCGATTCGCTCATCGGGGCCGAACCAGCGGCTCGGTATCGCGCCTTCGGGGTCACCCATGCCGGGCAGCGTCCAGCCGGAATCGCGATGTTCCGAGGCTGCACGTTTCAGCGCCAGCACCTCCATTCCAAACGGTTGCGCGAGGCGGGCGACGGCCCGCCCGATCGAGCCATAGCCAATGATGCCGATGGTCTTGCCGCACAGCGAATGGCAATTGGCCCTGACTTGTTGGTGGAACCATTCACCACGCATCTGCGCGCGCATCGCGACGTTCAAAGACCGCGAATGCTGGAGCATCACACCGATGACGTACTCTCCGATCCATGGCGCAGCAGTCCCGCTGCTGTTAGTCACGGCGATCTGAGCGTGATCGAGCAGATCGCTCTGCAATACGTGGTCTACGCCGGCGCTGGTCAGGTGAATCCATTTGAGATTGGGAGCAGCGTGCGCCAAACCTTTGGGATTCACATGACCCAGGATCACATCGCAATCGCGTATTCGCGGATCCACCAGCGTCGGGCGATAGGGATTATTGCCCTCGATCCTGGTTTCGGGAAACAGCAACTCGGCCTGCGGGCAAGCCTGTTGGATGATAGCGCGGTGATGCTCGTTGAGCCGTACGGTATAAGCTATTTTCATAACCAGTTCCCATAACAAAGAGTGATAGGTACGGACAGGAACGGTGGTCAACATGGAATTTCGTCATCTACTTGTACAACAGAAGGATCAGGTTTGTCGCTTGACGCTCAACCGCCCGGAGCGGCTAAACGCGCTCAACGTGCGAATCGGCGTCGAATTGCTACAGGCGCTCGAGGAGTGCGATCGATCGCCCGAAGTCCGCGTGGTGATCCTGACTGGCGCCGGTCGGGCGTTTTGCGCCGGCGATGATCTGCGCGGCATGAGTGAGCCCGGACAACCGGATCGCAGATACCTCGATCCGATAAAACAATACGTCGAGGGCGAAGGCCGCTGGCCTCTGATCGTTGCACGAATGCGTGCGATGTCGAAGCCAGTCATCGCCATGATCAACGGTCACGCTCATGGCGCCGGATTTAACCTGGCGCTGGGCTGCGACCTGCGGTTGGCAGCCGATACCGCAACGCTGGCAATCCCGTTTGCGAAGCGAGGTATCGCCACCGGCACCAATCTCCTGCAGCAATTCGTCGGCATCGGTAAAGCGATGGAATGGGCGCTGCTCGCTCCTGCGCTGTCGGCGGCAGAAGCCGAACGCTGGGGATTGGTGAGCCGAGTCGTTCCACTTGACCAACTGGAACAGGAGACCACGAAGCTCGCACGAGAGTTGGCTGAGGGGCCTACGCTGGTGCTTGGTTACACGAAGTCGGCGGTCCTCCACGGCTGGCAAACCTCCTCGGAAGCCGCTTACCGGCACCAGGGACAGGCGGTCTATCATTCGCAGCGAACCGAGGATTTCACCGAAGGAATCCAGGCATTTCGCGAGAAGCGCCTACCCCGATTTCGTGGCCGCTAAAGCTTTGAAGGGGTAGGAACGCGCACCCAACTCATCTGAGTTAGTCCGTAGAGTCCGGTGTTGAGATTTTGCGCCTGGATATCCCGTTGGAGACCGACGGTGGGCATTGCGCCCGGGCGGTTTGACACTGCGCGGGCGGTCGGCGCACGATTCCAGCGAAGTAGAATGCAAGGGAGGTAGCATCATGGCAGCCGGAACCGGATTGCTGGTGATATGGACCGACATCGCGCCAGAGCACGAAGTCGAGTTCAACGAATGGTACGACAAGGAGCATATCCCGCAGTTGTTAGGCGTGCCGGGATTTCAGACCGGCCGGCGCTATCAGGCGGTCGAGGGCAAGCCGAAGAATGTGGCTATCTATCAACTTGCCGACGAAAACGTAATCAAGAGTGACGCATTCCGCGTCGTGCGCGAGAGCCCGACCGCGTGGACTAAGAAAATTACGCCGCATTTCTTGAATACGCAGCGCGGGGTCTTTCGGCAGATCTTCTCTCACGGGAACTCTTCGGAAAAACCTGCGGAGTTCGTGCTGACGGTACGTCTCAATACGCCGGCGGATCACGAAAAGGACTTCAACGACTGGTACGACGAGGATCACGTTCCCGCGTTGGTGGGCGTCCCCGGCGTCTACGGGGCGCGCCGTTATATCGCGGTTGACGGGGACCCCAAGTATCTCGCGGTTTACGAGATGCGGGACGAGGCTGCCACGAAGTCACCGGAGTGGGAGACGGCGCGGAATTACGGGCGTACTGGACAGATACGGCCCTATCTGAAAGACCTGCGAGCCATTGTCGCAAAGCGGATTTTTCCGGCCTAATCGCCGCGCTCTCTTCGGTGTGGGACAAGCGCCCGACGCGCTCGGTTTGATGTCAATCCACCGGCTCGCTCGCGAGTGATGAAAACGGCTGATGGCCGCTGACTTCGGCGCCGGCGTGATGCTCCAATGGTACGAAAAATAGCGTCGAGGCCAGCGTTAAAACTCCGATCACGACGAATGCTGCGCCGAAGTCATTGGCATCCAATGTAGTGCTTCCGCGCATCGTGAGGCTTATGTGAAGTACGAGCGCGGCGACCGTGACGCCGAGGCTTAGAAAAAATTGCTGCGCCATGCTCGAGAACGTAGTGGCGCCGCTCATCATTGGTGGCGAGATATCGGCGTAGGCGACCGTATTTAGGCTGGTGAACTGCAAGGAGCGGAAGAAACCGCCGGCCAGCAAGGTCCCGATCATAATGCTCTTGGGGAGGCCGGGGCGGAACATCGCATAACTCATCAGGATCAGCGCGCTGATGATGCCGTTGCCGATCAGCACTGAGCGGAAGCCGAAACGGCGAACGATGGGTCCGACGGTGAACTTCATGGTCAGCGCGCCGATCGCGCTGGTAAAGGTAATCAGGCCGGAGGCAAATGGATTCAGCCCAAAGACCAGTTGCAGAAGCATTGCGAGCAGAAACGGTAACGCACCAATTCCCATCCGCGAGAGTCCGCCACCGAGCACAGAGGCGGCGAAGGTAGGAATCCGCATCAGCGTCAGATCGACAATCGGGTAGGCGATGCGCCGTGCGTGGAGAATGTAGAGTGCCGTACACACGGCGCCAGCAGTCAGCACGGTAATCACGAGGCTGACCGGAACAATCGCGCGCCCAATCGTTTCGAAACCGAAAACGAGGCCGGCCAAACCGATTCCGGTCAAAACGAAACCGCTAAAATCCAGTGGGATGGTTTCCTTTTCCTTGATATCCGGAATGTAAAGCGTAACGAGGATCGTCCCGAGGATCGCGATCGGCACGTTCATGAAGAAGATCCAGCGCCACGAACTGTAGGTAACGATAAAGCCGCCGACCGGCGGCCCTAACACCGGGCCTAGCACCGCCGGGATGGTGAGATAGGACATCGCATCAACCAGCCCCGATTTGGGCACAATGCGGAGCACCACGAGGCGACCCACCGGCACCATCATCGCCCCGCCGAAGCCTTGCAGCACGCGGGCGAGGATGAGTTCGCCGAGCGTCGAAGAGAGTCCGCAGAAGATCGATCCCAGGGTGAAGAGCGCGATCGCTGTACGAAACACCGAACGCGCGCCAAAGCGATCGGCCGCCCATCCGCTGATCGGGATGAAGACGGCAAGGCTGAGCAGGTATGAAGTGATGGCGAGATTGAGGCGGATCGGGGCTTCGTTCATTGCGCGGGCGATAACTGGCAGCGCCGTTGCGATAACGGTCGAGTCGAGCGTCTGCATGAAGAGTGCGCAGCCGACAATGGTAGGGACGACGATGTTGGCGGCGGAAGGTGATAAGCGTGCGACGTTCATCCTGCGGTCGACTGTATCAGTTTATGGAAGCTCCCCTTGAGGCTTAAAGGTCTGCCGGGCGTCGGCCGCGAAGTTTGAATAATACGCAGCCCGCGACGCGTGGTAAAAGGCTTTTGCACGCCCATAGTACCGATCGGCGGCGAGCGCAAAAGACCCGGAAAGTCTAGCACCGCCACTGACCGCACTTTTCATTTCACGACCCACCGGACACCGGCCGCGCGCCTACCCCAAGCTTTTTCAGCAGCCGTACTAACGTTGGATCATATTCAGGCCACCTGGCGTGGTATAGCGCGGCAAGTCATCGTATTCCTTCGGTGCTTGCTCATTGACATAGAACGGATGGCCGGGACTCGGTTCGGCGCCGATGCTCGCATGGTTGTTTCGTATATCCCACAATTCTTCCACATCTGAAGCTGCCGTGTTTACTAGTCCTATGCCAGGCACCTCGGTCGCGGCTGGGAAAATCCCTTCAAGCTTCCACAAGCGCATCTCCGGGTCATACAGGTCTTCCCACAGGGCGTTGTAAAAGTGGCTGTCGGCATACATCACGCGTTTACCATAGCAATACCCCGATGCCTTTGATGGGATCTTCTGCATGCTAATGACATCGGAGTCTCTCACTTGCCATTTTCCCCAACTCGGAGTCGGCCAGCCGAGCGGCATGTCGTAGCCCTCCGGAAATGCTGCCTGCGGCGGGGCCGCGTCGACCAGCGCGAGGATTTTCTTGTGACTAACATAATCGACCTGCAGTTCGGTCATGTTCGAGTCGAATCCGTTGTGAAAATCCTCGGGAGTAAAGTCCATTCCCTGCTGGGGCGAGCAGCGCGCTTTGGTCGAGAGCGCCTGATAGCGGCGCAACGATGGCAGAAATACATATAGTTCCTCAGGCCGCGCCAAATCGGCGTAATTGACCGTCAGTTCTGTCGTGTATTTGTCCTGTTCGGGCTCAAGCGTCATATACCATTCGGTAAAGTATTTTTCGTTGTCACCGGTATTGTCAGCAGGAACGCCCGGATCGGTGTTATAGCTGAACTGATGCTTGACGGCTTTGTAAGTCTGACAGTTGATATTGCCACCGCTAGACATGGAGCAACCGTAGCCATAGGTATCAACCAACAAGTGCGGCTGATAGCGGTACCAGACATTGGCGAGAACTTTCCAACCCTTGTGGGGTTCCGAAGGATTGGGAAACGGGATGCCTCCACGGTAGCCCTCGAGCGTGAGTCCACCATCGGCTAACGCGACAACCTTAACTTGGCCGGAATACTTTTCCGTCGCATCGACATAATTCTTTGGCAACGGATGAATTACGGTTGGCCCAACTTCCATCCTGACGTCGGGCGGCATCTTCCAGGAATAAGTTCCTTCGAACAGCGCAATCATCCCGTCGGGCATAAACTGGCGATAATTTTGCCAGTTCGCCATCGTTATCGCGGTACCGGCCGGAATGGTGTCGGCAGCTGCCGCGCGGTCGCCATTCGGAGCGGTGCTTGCGTTGTCCTTTGGCATCGCGGCGGTGACCTGAGTAAAGCCGCGCCCCGAACTGAGTACAAACGCACACGTTAATACCAAAGCAGGCAGAATGATCCTCATCAATCGCATTTCCTCGACCCCTCGATTCACTAACGCTCTCGCGATGAACGGGTACCATGCGTACCGCGTGATTTACAACACGAGGCGCCGCTCGGTAGTAGGCGGTTCTTGCGCGCGTCAAATTGCGACCAGCGCGCTTACTCGGTCATGGAGGATCCCGTCGATAATCGTCGCAAGACCGATTTGCCTATTGGCCCAATGGAAAGTGCGATCCCAAAGGCCAGCCCAGACCGTTGCGCGGCTGATCAATCACCATGAAGTTTTTGCAGGGCGCAGCCCGCATCTTAACCAAAGGGAAGTCTGAAACCCCGTGAGGTTTCAGTGTGTCTGAAAAAACTCAAGGTTTTGCGTTCTTGATCCACCCTTCTTTTTTTTCTTGATGGAGGCTGGGGTTAGTTTCTTGAATCAGCAGTCGGCGGTTTTGAATCTAAACCGCCCAGTACCCGCCGCTCGTTGCGCTGTCGGAAGTTGCAGCCGAAGTTCCGGGGCCGCGAGTTGCGGCGAATGTGGTAATAGGCAACCTTGAAGGAAGCCGATCTCGGGGCCATGCTTGGAGCACGGGTCGGCGGGTCCGATCACGATTCGGCGGTTCGGCCGCTGATGATTACCCAATGGAGAGCGTTGCCATGGAAACAGAAAGTACGCCATCGGCTGCGATCAGGGCGCGGCTGAACCATCCGATCATCGACTCCGACGGGCATACCGCGGAATTCGAACCCGCATTGTTTGACTACCTCAAGGACGTAGGTGGTTCGCGCGCGGTGGATCGCCTGTTGTCCATTCCTGACAGCCCATTTGTCTTTCGCTGGTATAAGCTCACACCCGCTGAGCGCCGAGACCAGCGCCAATTACGCCCCCATTTCTGGGTTCATCCCGCCACTAACACACTCGATCGGGCGACCAGTTCATTGCCGAAACTGCTGCATCAAAGGCTCGACGAGATGGGCCTCGATTTCACGATTATCTATCCGAGCATTGGGCTTTTCCTGGTTCATCTGGGTGATGATGAATTGCGCGGAATTGCCTGCCGCGCCCTGAACAAGTTGCACGCCGATACTTTTCGCGAATATTCCGACCGGATGACTCCGGTAGCGGTCGTTCCAATGCATTCGCCGGCGGAGGCAATCGCCGAGTTGGAGTACGCGGTAGGCACCCTCGGACTTAAGGCTGCGGTCATGCCGGGTTTTGTCAGAAGGCCGATCAAGGCAGTTGAGCGCAAGGTGCCGGCCGCCGCGCGCTATGCGTTCTGGCTCGACACGTTCGGTCTCGACAGCGAGTACGACTACGACGCGTTGTGGGCCAAATGTCTCGAACTCCGGGTCGCCCCCACTTTTCACTCGGGTTCGGTAGGTTTGTTCACGCGCAACTCGATCTCGAGCTTCATGCATAATCACATCGGCCACTTTGCGGCCGCGGGCGAAGCCATCTGCAAGTCGCTGTTCCTCAGTGGAGTGACCAGGCGGTTTCCCGGGCTTACGTTCTCGTTCCTTGAGGGTGGTGTGGCGTGGGGATGCACCCTGCTTGCGGACCTCGCAGGCCACTGGGAAAAGCGCAACGCCAAAATGGTTCATCTGGGCAATCCCGCCAACCTCGATCAGCCCTTGATTGAACGGCTCTTTCGCGAATATGGTCCCGCCGCCTATCGCGGCCACCTGCCGTATCCGACGGAGGTACGCTCAAATCTTTTGTGGGGCCGCGAAGAAAATCCCGAGGATATCGATGAATGGGCGCGCTGCGGCGTCACGCGGAAAGAAGATATCCGAGACCTGTTCGTGCCGAATTTTTTCTTCGGCTGCGAGGGCGACGATGCGATGACGGCGCTTGCGTTCGACACGAAAAAGAACGCCTTCGGCGCCCGTCTCAACGTGTTGTACAGCTCAGACCTCGGGCATTTCGATCTGCCCGACATGCGCGATGCCGCACGGGAGGCCTTCGAGTTGGTTGAGCACGGACTCATCACGGCCGAGGACTTCCGCGACTTTGTCTTCGCGAACCCGGTCCGCGCAAAGACGCGCGTCAATCCCGATTTCTTCAAGGGAACAGTCGTCGAAGATGCGGCAGCGTCATTGACGAAATGAACCGCCGCGGATCTCGTGATCCGCGGCGGTGCTAAACTACTCGTTAATACTTCTTCAATTGCCGCCGGGTGCCATCGCGTAATTCCAGGCATCGTATCCAGGCGAATAGCGCATGATATTCTGCGCCGGATTGCGATTAACCAATGGCCGCAAATACAGCGGATGCTTCAGGCTGCGTACCTCATGCTCGATCGTGAACAGCATTTTCCTGGTGTCAGAATCGACTATGTCCTGGAACCGATACTGATGCTGGTCGCTTTCCTGAGTGACCAGCCCCTTTTCCATCAGGCGGCGATACGGCCCTGAAAAGTCGGCGATGTAGACCTGTATGTGATGGTTGTCATAGGCGGGCAGCGGACGATCAGTCTCGCGGAAAAACAAATTCTGCCCATTACCCGCCGTCACGCACGCGAAGCGCCCCTGATGATCCTCGAGCGGAGCCGCTTGCGCGCCCATGATCTGTTTGTAGAATCGCGCGATCCCGTCCGCACTCTTGGGTGGCACCTCGAACTCCACGTAGGGAATGCCAAGTGTGATCCGGCCGAACCGCTCATTTGGCTCGAAACAGCGGATACGGTTGCCCCACGGGCAGGTCGCTTCGACGTATCCGTCAGCTTCGCGGAAGTCGAACCGGGTGCCCTCGAGAGGTTTACGGGCGCGTCCCAACCGCCTCAGCAGTGACGCACGATCTGGTAGTACGACGGCGATATGGCCCCGTAGCACCTGCGCGTTGCCGGTCGGCAAATGGAATTGGCTGCGTCCCACGTTGACCCACATGTTAACCGGGCCCGTCATCATATACGGGTCGCGTGTCAACCCAAGGCCGTTGATATAGAAGTGTGTCGCAATCTCCTGATTCGGGACCGTGACATTGACGTGCTCGAGGGCCACGATATTGCCGAGGTCCTCGGCGGCGCGGTCATAGGCTTTCTCCTCGCGCATCGCCGAGCCATTCGTTACGCTCTGCCCATTCGGAGCGCCTTGCCCATTTCTTTTCTCGCCGAGTTCGGCCATCTGCCCGGCGAAGAGCTCATCTGAGATTATCCCTTTGCGATAGGCCTTCAAAAGCTGTTGCAGCGCGAAATCATTACTTGCCATCGGAATCCCTCCTCCTTCTATCAAAGTACGCCTAGCGAGCCGCTTGCGAGGCTGATGCATGAGAAAGACCGCGGACTAACTGTACTGCCAACGCTCCCTCCGACCAATCGCGAGGGATCGCGTGCGCCCATGCACACTGGTTTGTTGGTTTTAGATCCGGCTTCGTGAAGCCTCTCACTTGTCTGTTTACACCGCCGACGACTGAACCGGCAAGCAAGATCGCATATCATTTATCCGGCGACCACCGCCCGATGACCACGAACCGATTTTGCGGAACTCGCCGAATTGCGGTTTTGAGTAACAGTCTGGTACGTTTCGGACTCTGAACGATTGATTCTGATACTCCTTAAGCGAGGAAGCGGTTCTTGAAAGGAGATTACGATGGATTCCGATCTTGCCGGCAAAGTTGCATTGGTGACGGGAGGCGCTTCCGGGATTGGCCGGGCGACGGTTTCAGCTCTGCTCGGCGCAGGCGCCATCGTCGCGGGCCTCGACCGCGATAAACCCGGTATTAATGCCGCGGTCGATGAGGCGAAGAAGTCTGGCGGCAATGCGATCGCTCTAACCGTCAATCTGGCGGATACGAAGTTGATTCCGGACGTCGTCGCGCGAGTCATTCAGCAATTTGGCCGCATCGACATCCTGGTGAACTGCGCGGGCGTCGCCGGCCGCTTCCAGGCCTTGGTCGACATCGACGAAGAGTCCTGGGACCTGGTGCATACGGTTAATCTGAAAGCGCCGATGCTCCTGATGAAACACGTCGCGAAGCACATGATTGAGCGCGGCGGCGGCGGCCGGATCATTAATGTCAGTTCGAGTTCGGCCTTTCGCGCGCGGAATTCGCCGATCGCCTACGCAAGCTCCAAAGCGGCGATCGTGCAGTTAACGCGCAGCGCCGCCGCTGAATTGGGACCCCATGACATCAACGTAAATGCCGTCGCGCCGGGAATCACCGCCACTGGGATGACCCGAATGCTCGGCGACGCGGACGCACTTCTGCGAGCCGCCACCAGTGGCCCCTTGGAAAACCTATTCCATCGCGTCTCACAACCCGAAGATGTGGCGGCAGCAATTCTGTTTCTCTGCCTTCCCGGCAGCAGGCAGGTTACCGGGCAGACGATTCACACCAGCGCTGGCGCCGTGGTCTGAGGTCAAGCGCGCACGCTCGCCATATATGGGCGAATGAAACGGAGGTCAGGACGCCATGAAGCTGTACAACTATTTCCGCTCATCGGCGAGTTATCGGGTGCGTATCGCCGCGAGCCTCAAGGGGCTCAGCTACGAGTATGTCTCCATCAATTTGACGCATGGCGAATCGCGTACGCCAGCCTACGAGGCGCTCAACCCTCTGGGCCGCGTCCCTGCGCTCGAAGCCGACGGCAAAACGCTCGGGCAGTCGCTGGCGATTTGCGAGTACCTGGAAGAGACCCATCCTAATCCGCCGTTGCTGCCGAGCGATCCCGCGGGCCGCGCGCGTGTACGTGCAATCGCGCTCGCAGTTGCGTGCGAAATCCATCCGATCGGTGGCGGGCGCGCGCAAGCCTACTTGGGAAGGGTGCTGAAAGCCAGTGAGGATCAGCGCGCGGAATGGGGACGCTATTGGACTACTGAGGGCTTTCGTGCGATCGAAGCGATGCTCACGGATTCGCCCGACACTGGCCGTTTTTGTCATGGCGATACGCCGACGCTAGCCGATGCTTTCCTGGTGCCCCAGGTTTACAACGCCGAACGGTCAGGCGTGGACATGACGCTCTTCCCGACCATTCGCCGAATTTGCGAGGAGTGCGGCAAGCTTGAAGCGTTCGATCGCGCTCGGCCTGAGCGCCAGCCCGATGCCGCCTAGCAAGATCGGTGAAGCGGCTGCGCGATGAAACCCTACCCTCTTCGACCAAGCGGACATCGAGCGGCTGACCCCGAATTCAACCGTACTCGCGCCCGGCTCGGCTAGGCGAAGTGGGGCATCACCTTGGCGGCGAATAGCTCCATACTGCGCATGACCTGAGCGTGCGGAACCTGACCGCCCGGATTGAACCAACAGATTACGCGGCCCATGTTATAGTCCTGCTGGAAACCTCGCAGCCGCTCAACGCAGGCTTCGTGCGTATCGAATACCGCCATCCTTTCGGACACCTGTTCGTAGGTCATGCGTGCAAGACGCTCTAGCGTTTCCTTGAGACGCGCCGAAGAGTCCGATTTTGAAATGCCAGGTGGCGGAGTACCCGGCCCGTATAGTGACGTGACCGTACTCAGGAAGTGCTTGATACTCGGCTCGACCTCGCGCCGCACTTGCGCCGCGCTCTCACCCACATAGAGCGGCATCAGCAGCGTCACGTCCTCGGCGACCGTATCGGGATGACCCGCGGCTTTGAGTGCCTCGCGGTAGATCGGCAGGAATCGCTTAATCCGGTGAAACGGATTTACCTGCGATGCAACAAAGATCGGCAGGCCCATCCGGCCACTGACCTCGAATGTTTCCTCGCTGTTCGCGGCGACCCGGATCGGCGGATGTGGTTGCTGGACTGGCTTGGGTACAACGGAAATCCGCTCGATATCGAAGAAGCGGCCATGGTACGAGAAGCGATCGCTGGTCCAGGCCTGCCGGATAACCTCCAGTCCCTCGACGAAACGATCGCGGTTCTCGGCAATTGGAACGCCGAAGCCCCTGAAGTGGCTGGGCACGGCACCCCTGCCGATGCCGAACTCGACGCGGCCGTTGCTGATCACGTCGAGCGTCGCGATCTCCTCGGCAACCCGCAGCGGATGCGCCAGTGGCAGCAGTACGATCGCGATGCCGAGACGGAGCGTGTGGGTCCGCTCGGCCAGTGCCGCGAGCATCAGTAGCGGCGAAGGCATAATCGAGAGGTTGGCGTTGAAGTGCTGCTCGACCGGCCACACGGAATCGAAACCGAGGGCCTCGGCATGCACGGCCTGATCGAGTGTGTCGCGATAGCGCTGGACCGGAGATTGGCCGGCACTGCACGGCAGCTGGAAATGAAGCCCGAATTTCATACCGTCGTCTCCTGCTTCGGGATCGAACGATCCGATTTTGGGGCGCGAGTATTCACCCATTCGATCCTCGCGTTCGCTGCCTTACGCCGGCGACCCACAGTTTCTTCGACCAGCGATCCTCTGTGACAACGAACGAGGTTCAACCCGCAACTACTGCCGTACCTAATTTCAGAGAGTGGGGCTGGGGTCAAACGCGATCTTGGCGCTTCACCTATATCGACCGCTCACGAAGGCGCGCTGGCGCAGTCCGGTGCTCTGAAGTTGGCGCGGGCGTGAGAAAAAAGGTCACGCTCGAGCGTTCTAATCGAAGCCGGGGAACCCGAATCGATTCACCGCCACTTCTACAACAATCCGGGGCCTTGACTCTGGCGATCTTTTGGCGAAGATAAGGAATCCTTCGGAAGCTTCTATATCGGCGCGCAATCGCGATAATGAAGCCCGTGACCCAGGCAGAATTTAAAGCGCTCATTGCCGATTTAACGAAGCGCATAGTAGGACCAATTTCGTGGAGTCAGGATAAATCGGGGACCGTATTCGAGTTTCGAGTAAAAATTCTGTCAGACGGAGGCTACCAGCTAGCGGTTAAAGGTTCGCACAATTGAAAGCTTGGTAAAACCACGTACACACTTTTCACGACCGAGCGAATTTTCGGTGCAGACTATGACAGGAAACATGGAGATGCTGACAACTTTCATATCCACATGTGGGACGCCAGCCAGCAAGCGTGCACTGCAACAAAAGCAGATGCAGAAATTGAAATAGGGAAAAACCCTCTTCGACTATGGGAATGGTTTTGCGAACAGGCACACATCAAACACGAAGGAGGGATCTTAGTGTCGCTGCCGCCTGTTCAACAATCCTTGTTCGGAGGGACTAATTGAGGTCGTTCTAATGGCTGCACCAATGCCATGTGAAATGATAGCCAAGCATATTGGCGAACTATACAAGTGTTTTGCCGAGAAAGACTATATTACAATTCAGACACCTTTTATTTTTCCAGATGGAGATGTAATCGAACTCTACTATCAAGACACTCCAGCGGGTGGGTTACTTACAGATTTTGGCGAAACTCTTCGTTGGCTGGGCGGACAGACTCCCGCGCAGCGTCGCACAAAGCGACATCTTCAGCTTATCGAAGATACTTGTTCAACTCATCATGTAAAGCTCGATGACAATCAGGTGTCTGTAGCTGTATCGCGACCTGAGCTAATGGCGGAAGCGATTACTCGATTGGCCCAAGCGGCCATACGAATAACTGATGTTTCGTTCACTTTCAGGCCGCGACAATTTGAATCCTTTGCTGACGAAGTACACGAGTTTTTAATTGAAAAAGATGTATCGCTTGAGCGCAATCATAAGATTGAAGGCGAGTCCGGCGAAACTTGGACAGTCGATTTTAAAACTCATCTGCGTACAAAGGACTCCCTTGTCTATACCTTGAGCACCGGGAATAGGGCACAGGCTAAGCGACTGACCGACCACGTCGTCGCAGCATTTTATGATTTGAGAAAGCTACGAAGCGACGATCCGTCAACGAATCTTATATCGTTGGTGGATGATTCGACCGACGCATGGGAACCCGAAGATTTTAAGCGAATGGAATCTCTTTCGACAGTCGCAAGCTGGTCTAGACAAGACGAATTTCTAAACCGTCTAGCGGCCTGAATTCTTCTGTCTACCCTGTCGCTTATTCGCCATCATGGTATCTAGCTTTCTTTTTGGAACGGCCGCCAGAGTTTTCAGGTTATCGAACGCTTGGTGCGGCTCGAATTCTAAATGGCCTAACTTGTTGTCGGTTTCATGGCGTCAGCTTACCACGCTGCCGCCTGCCTCTCCACTGTATAGGCCGATAAGGGGTCAGGTGAATTCGGACCTTTGCCAATCAAGTCCTTCGCCTCATCGCTCGAGCGGCTAGCGCTGTCAACGATGAAATCCTTCCCCGCAAAATCATAGCAAAGATGTTTCACGTGAAACATCTTCGCTCGAAATTCGCTGCGCTGACCTTCAATCGGGCCTTTCAAAAACTAACCCGGTTTCTTCGACGGGAACGAGTCCCAAGGGTTGAGGTCTCTGCTCCAGCGGCGATGCCCTTAGTAACTTGTGCCCTGCAACCACCGCTACTCGTAGAGCGCACTCGATTGAATCGGCGAGCCGTCGGTAAGTGAAGAATAATTGTTGCCTAAGGTCATAGTGATTTGACTGCCGGTAAGGGTGATCGTGTCGGCTATCAGAAAGGTATAGCCCGAGGTGCTGGAGTTGCCCGTATAGGTCAACGCAGTGGTCGGAAAATACATTGCGCCATCGAAAATGTTAGAGACGTTGCCAGTGAGGCTGCTGGCGGCGGAACCGGCCGGAATCGAGCGGTCCTGGAAGAACAGAAGGCCCTCCATCGCGCCCGAGGTCGGTGCGCTCAGGTCGGCGGTGGCGTTTCCGCCGGTTAAGCTAATCGGGCCGTACGCGTATCCGGTAGCGTCGGTGTCGTAAAAGGTCACGCCACTCCCGCTCAAGGCCGACGTGCCCGTAACCGAAAGACCACCGCCGGCCAAAATGTAGGTGCCGGGGCTAAAAGTCACGTTGGCCTGCCCTGTGATCGCGATGCCACCGAAATAAGTACCCGGCTGTAGCGTCACCGTGCTGCTTCCAACGATATTCACCGAGCCGAGGAAGGTGTAAGTCCCGGGATTGAAGCTTATCGTTGCTGCGTTGCCGGAGATATCGATGCTGTGCCCAGTGCTGCTATGCTGATACTGTCCCGGGTTGAAAGTCACGCTGTCAGAACTGCCAGTGATGCTGATGTGGTTGCCGTACGTACCGCCGCTGAAAGTTACAACGTCGCTACTTCCCGCAATCGAGATACCACTACCGTAGACTGCCGAGGGAATAACTATTGCCTGGTTATTCCCACTAACCGAATAAGCTCCACTGTTGGTCACACTCTGTTGAATCGGATTGCCCACCGCAGGCCCCTGACGAGAGGCAAGCGGATCGGCTATCGGAGCGGTATTAACCTGCGGGGTTGGCACGAATGTCAGGCTTCCGGTCAATGACTCATTCCCCGCCACGCCAATCGATGCGGCCGTTACGGTGCCCGTACCGGTCGCGGAAAGCGCAGACGCACTGGTCGAATTGTCAATCATGCCGCATGAGGCGTTGATGTTGAAGCCGCTGCCGATCAGATTGATCGCTTTCGAGGCGGATGTATCGAGCGCATAGATACAGGCTGGGCCGTTGACCGCACCGCTCACCGCCCTGGTGCTTACATTGATTGCGTTATAACCGAGCGCACGCAGGAAATAGGTCGGCTCGGCTTGCGCGATAACGACTTCGACGTAGTTCGAGTTGCCGGAATATGGACCACTCGCAGGTGGATTGTTGACCGTCACAATCGCGCTGTTGGTGCCATTCGTGAATCCGTTGAGACTTGCGACCTCATCCGCGGCCGACGCGATGCTCTCGCTGTTTCTGAGCGCCGAAACACCAGCGATAGCAGCCGCATCCGCCGCGGTCTGCATCTGCCGGCGCTGGCTCCAGAGCAGACCCATGTCGGTGGCTAGGGCCACGAATCCGATCAGAACCACCATCGCCATCGCCGCGAGCAACAGGACCTGCCCTCGAGCAAGCCGTCGTGATTTGCGAGAGTTCGCTCCTTCCATCAAGAGATCGCCTATTGGGGGACGTCTGGATGAATGAGATTGCGCCATATTTCCACTCCCTTCTCCGCGGCTGCTACACAATCTATCGGTCGTGAGCCGTAGCTAAGAGATAGGAGCAATAAACATGCTAGGCTTTTACAAGTTATTACCAAATATAATTATCGTTTGCGCGCCTTTAAGCCTCACCGATAAATATTCATGCCTGTAGCCCTGTCATGGATGACATTTCGCGCAGATGATGTGAATGATCCCCAACGACTTTCCTAAGCTGCCAGGCGGTAAAGGTTCTCGCCGAGTTTGCTTCACTGGCTATTGCGAAACCAGCATTTGCGAAGTGCTGGCCAGCGTCAGGCTGACCGGAGAAAGGAAAGGAATTTGTAACTGATACAAGTAGGAAACCTTGACCTGAGCATCCTTTTGTAAGGGCAGGTTGGCGTCAGTCGGCCAGCTGACGGTGACCGTGAGTTGGCTTGAATTCAAGCCAACGGCGTTAATAATTGCGATTTGCTGGATCTGCGCGGTGGTGGCGGGATTGGCGCTGGTCGGCGAGCGCACGATTGCGTAACGGACCGCCTCACGCGCTGCCGAGCAGATTGTATTGTAATTGTAAACCGTCAAGGCCATTTGCATGATGCCGAACATCAGCAAGAGAAAGACCGACGCCACCATCGCGAATTCAACCATGGTCTGGCCGCCAAGCCTACCTATGCCGTGAATGAACCGACAGAAACGCGTTATCGGCCAAAACCGCCTGATACTGATAACTGAAGCAATACACACTTTGATTACTGCTGAACTTGCATGATGGCCTTGCCGGATAGCTTGGTCGAGGATGGGATGCCGGGATAATTCACTAGAGTTTGAAAGACGCCCTGGGTGTCAACCTCGACGAAGGTAGCCTGCGGGGCATTGGCACAATAGCTCGACGGACACGCCGTCACGGTCATCGACGACGCACAAGTGCATTGGGATGCAGTCGCGCTCAAATTGGCGAGGTTCGATCCGTCGGTCTTGGCGGCTGCGACCATCCCATTGGAATCGGCGGCAGTAATGACGGTTTGCGACCCATACTGAGCGCCGGCCCGTGCCGCGTTGTTCACTCCGATGCTCATGTAGAAAATCCGGGCAAAGTCGGCCCCGGCGACCAACAAAAGGATCAGGATCGGGACAGCCACCGCCAGTTCAACCGCACTTTGACCCCGCAGGCCCCGACGACCACACCGGCGAGTCATGCGGCGCCCGGCTTTCAAACAGCCGCTACTCATATAACGAACTCGACCGAATCGGCGAGCCGTCCGCGAGCGAGGTATAATTGGCGTTCATGGTCGCCCCGCCAGTAAAGATTATGGTGTCGGCGACCAGAATCGTGTATGCGGCGTTGCTCCCGTTGCTGTAGTTAAGCTGGGTGGTCGGAAAGTACAGGGCACCGCCCAACGTCATGTTCGCGCCCCCCGCGAAAACGCTCGCCGCGGATCCAGCCGGAATGCTCGCGTCCTGGAAAAACAGAATTCCTTCCAACGAATTGAGTCCGCCCGTCGTCGGCGCTGAAAAACTGACCGTGATTCCGTTGGCGATAGTGATCCCGGCGTAGCCGCTGTTCGACCCGGAGTAGCCGGCTTTGGCGCCGCTCGTGACATAGAACGTCACATTGCTGCCGGTCGCGCTGCCACCACCGTTGGTCAAGGACATTCCGCCGCCCGCCAATATGTAGGTTCCTGCATTGAAAATAATGCTAACGCCGTTGCTAACGCTGATCCCGCCGCAGTACACGCCCGGATTGATCACATATTTGCCGCTATATGGTGGCGATTGTTGCGCGGTGTACGAATTGTAGTTTTGAGTCCCGGTATAGGTGCAGGGACCGACCGTCGGCGCGTTGATATGGACGAGCGGATCGGACACCGGCGCGATATTCTGAGTCAGCGTTAGCGCTCCGCCCGACATATTCTGGACCGAGCCGCCATTGTTCATAGAGGCCGTACCGACGATTCCTACTCCGGTCGTTTTGATGGTCGCGCCACCGACGACGTCGAACGCATCCGAACTGTTGGAATTTACGAAGATCCCACACGAGGAGCTGATCTGGGCCCCGTTGCTCGCCGAGAATGCTTTCGCTGCAGAAGGATCCAGTATGTAGATGCATCCGGCCGCATTCATCGCTCCGCTCACCGCCCGAGTGCTCACTTTCATTGAAGAGTAACCGAGTGCACGTAGGAAGTAGGTGGGCTCGGCTTGCGCGATTATGACTTCGACGTAACTCGAGTTGCCGGCGTACGCGCCGGTCGCCGGCGGATTGTTGACTGTGACCGTCGCACTCTTCACGCCGTTCGTGAAGCCGTTCAGACTTGCGATATTGTTTGCCGCCGACGCGATCCCCGCCCGGTTCCTGAGGGCCGTGGCGCCCGCAACTGCCGCCGCATCGGTCGCCGTTTGCATCTGCCGCCGCTCACTCCACAGCAGACCCACGTCGGTCGCCAACGCCACAAATCCGACAAGCACGATGATTACCATCGCTGTGAGCACCAGGATCTGTCCTCGAGCGAGTCTTCGCGAATGGGAAGAGTCCGCCACTTCCCCGACCGGACCGCCGTTTGGACCTTCGGATGCGTGAGATTGCGACATCGAGCCAACTCCTTTCCGATCCTGCTACACGATCAGTCGTCGTTAGCTGTAGCTAAAAGTGCGGAGCAATAGTCACGCCATTATTTACGCACGCTCTCCCAAGGCCTAATGTTTCTTTGCTTAAAGACCGCTCTCAACGACGACATCCACTCCGCTTGTGACGATGATAGCTCGCGCCGCGGAGATGCAAACCGTCCGCCAGCCGGTGAAGCCGCCCGCGGCGCCGCGCCAGTTGTTAGTTGAAGTCTGATTATTCTCGTAGAGCAGGTTTATAATCTTTGACAGTGCGACGCCGTTCTCGCCGTTCTGGTCGGCGAGGCTGTTACTAATCGTCACGTTCTGCGCTGGATTACCCGTTACGGAAACGCCCAACCAATTGTTGTTATTGAAGACGCAATTATCGACCAGGATGTTCGATCCGCCGACAAGTTTAACCGCGCCATTGCCGACGGCGTTGACCGCGCTGCTGTCGTATTCGAAGCTCAGGCCACGCAGCACCAGATTGCTGATGCCATTGGGGGTCTGCAGCAGGCCTGCGCGAGTTGCGACTTCGATCGTCGCGCTCGTCATGTCCGTGCCGGTTGGCGGCCGGATCGTGATCGTGCTGCCGTCAGCGATGTAAAACGTCCCGGCTTGCGTTAGCGGTAGCGCGATCGTCTGCACCAGCGGTGTCCCGTTGATAATCACCATCTCGCGCCGGGTCACTATCGGCTCTAGCGCGGGCCATCCGGACGGTGTCGGCGCCCTGCCCCAACTATAGGGCCATGGATGGTCATAAGTGCCGTCGCTCTGCGCCTGCCAGCCACTATTCCAGACGTCGGCTCCCGAAACCGCGGCGGTGCCCGGGTCGCTCGCCTCGAGAATGAGAGGAGTGGGATTTGATGCGGTGAAAGCGTTCAGATTGACGCTCTCGCGGTAAATTCCCGGGCCAATCTCGATTTTCGTGCCACCCGGTGTGCCACTCCGTGCCCTCGCGACCGCGGCACCGATCGTCAGCAAAGGCAGCGCCTGAGTGCCTGGACTACCGTCGCTCGCGGCAGGATTCGACTGATCGACGTAGAGCACGACGCTGACGGTGGTTTCGTCGATTTGCGCACCCGTACCCTGCGCTCGTGCCGGAGCAGCGATCATATTGGTCATTACTAACGCCATTGCCACGGCCAACCAGATGAGCCTGCTCGTCATCAGGAATTGCTACTCCTATGCCGACGCCGATGCGTCGTTTTGCAGATTTGCGGAGGAATATCGCAAACTACTAGTAGCAATTGCAATGCCTACGTTGAATTGTGTTCGCTCTTTGGTGCTCGTATTAAATTAAATTTGCTCTAAAGAGGAGTAAAGGCTCGGTTTTAGAGCTTTGGAGTTCTTTAAATCATGTGCTATGATAGGAGAATAATGGTTTTAATTCGCTTAAAGGATAGGGATTAGGCAACTGTTAGTAGTTATCGGCAACTTCCTGCGCATCCATCATATTTGCGCTTGCGACCGTCGCTTATAGGCGTCGAACAACAAGAAGCCCCGGTTCACCGAACGCTTCGCAATCAGGGTCCCATCTACGGTCGCAGAGCGCTGCAACCGCCGTCGCCACCCGCGGGTTGCAGCGCTGCAACTTAATGTTGCTTGTGCGCAACAAACCGACCTATCAAGCCGCCGGTTGCTGCTATGCAATAGAACGACCTCGGAATCTATCGGGCAAGGCATTTATGGCACCGGTTACTTGCGGGGGTGAAAACATAGAAGGAATCGGGAGCTTCGACGCTTATCAGTTCGCGGCGAGAGCATCTTGCGAAACGCCCCTCGCAAGCGGCTCTTGCTTGGATGTCGCGAAGGGATTTTCGCTCGGAGAGCGAGGGATGAGCCTATGGGGGGGACAGCGGCAACAAGTCGCGCGCGCTATTGCGTCACTACTCGGGGAGCGTAAGTGTGAGTGCTACGTTACACGGGAATCGCGTAAACCTCATCGGTATGGGGCAATTCTATTATGGGTTTATCGTCAATGCCGAATATCCTATATCCCGAATCTCGAAGCAGCCGAGGACAAACCTGAGATTGCTCCTCGCCATGGAGAGCGACGAATACCACCGGCCGTTTGGTTCGGAGAATGCGCCGGGCACCATCGAGGACCGCACCTTCATTGCCCTCGACGTCCATTTTGATGAGGTCAGGCTGGGGGAAAGAACCATCGTCCAGCGCAATCATAGGTATCTGCAGTATGGATTCACTCACTACGGCATTCATCCAGAGAAGTTCCGGGTTGGCACTACCAAGGCTAAAGGAACAGATCCGCGTTGTATCACCGACGGCGGCCTGGATGATCTTAACGTTTTCAATGTTGTTAATGCGCAAGTGTTCGAGCAGATATTTTACGGCGGGCGCATATGGTTCAAAGGCATATACGCTTCCGGTCGCTCCGACCAAACGCGAGAAGAGCAGCGTATAAAACCCGGCATTGGCACCGATGTCGTAAACGGTCATGCCCGGTCGGATTTGACGTTCAAATTGGTATTGTTTCGCCAATTCGTAGGTTCCAAGCCAACAGCTATGGACACTGCTGCCAGCGATCCACTTGAAGCCCTTGTTGGGGCCTCTGCGAATACGAAAAATCGCGGACTTTGGAATCAACCTTCCGGGCATCCGGATAGTGCGGCTGATGGTGCGGTCATCGATTTCCCAGCGCCATAGACGTGCCATTGAATCAATCTCCCTTGAAAACCCCGCGTAAGCAAAAAGCCGCTATAGGATTGCCGTCACACGGTCTACCTCGGTAAGAGATGAAATTGTGTTGCGCATCGGGGTTCAGCGCATTGCATGGTAATAGATGCGCGACTGCCGCGACATCGGAATGTCCCACGCATCGGTGGCGTGAGCCGGAAATTCTCTTTTTGACATCCAGGTTCCAACCCGCGGTATAGACCAAACCGCCTCCCATCAGCAAGGTTTAGTGCAGCATTGCCCAAAAATGTTTTAGGCTGACCTAGGGCTTTTGAAATGGGGACCAGAAAAAAAGATCGGCGGAGATTTAGCGCATGCAGCTACGGGAGCAGTAGCGTTGCAACTACACCCGCATGATCGGAAGGCCACAAACCCGAAGGCGTACGATCGCCCAGCTGCTCCCCCACCAAGTTCACCTCGATTGGCTTGAGTCCCCCGCGAATGAGGACGAGATCGATTCTGGTGTGCAATTCTGAGGTCGTATTGAGCAAATCGGGTTGCTGGCAACAAGTGACTCCGGGCGTGTTCGCTTTCAAGGTCGTCCAGACATCTTCAAATCCTGCAGCGATTAGTTCACCATATGTAGCCGCAGCGCCGGGCGGCTCGTTGGTGTCGGGGTTCGAGTTGAAGTCTCCCACCATGATGACTGGAAGCTCGACCCTTGCCGGTCCAGCGAGCAATTCCCTCGCCTGCTCCATTTGTACAGTCGGACTCAGCGACTCGAGATGGGTTTCGATCAACCTAAACTTGCCTTCGCCAACCATGGCGTCCACTGCAATCCAGCTACGTGGAACGGCTATGGGTCCGACCAGCGCATTTGACAACTGGAAGAGCGTCGAGAAGGCTTCGCTGCGAACGCTAAGCGGCCGCACTCGGCTTCGGGTTGGTTGGTCAATTCTCAAAAGAACGGCATCACGATCGAGGATCCGAACCAGGCTGCCCGCCGCGTCGACCCGAGCTGTGCGATCCAGATTATTCTTAATCGCGAGCGGCACATAGAAGTGACCCACTTTTGAGAGCGCCTGAATGATCGACTCCAAAAAATCGTATCTGGTAACGGTATTGCCCATAACTGTGGTGAAAAACTGAGCTAACTCCTGCAATCCGACCAGGTCCGGCTTGGTCCGCGCAATTTCTTCGGCGAGCTTTTCTGCCCGCTCGGGGATATTGGTGGATTGCACCTGATCCCACATCTTCGCGTATGCCGCAAGCAGCTTAGCCGCATTCGTCGCGGATAACAGAAGTCCTACATCCATCCCGAAGTAGGCGTTCCAAGTCATTACAGTAATCAGCTTTTGATTTCGTCCAGTCATATGAACTTCCGCTACTCGACCGGGGCGGCGCCGTTAGGTCGAAGTCGCCGAAAGCCAGCAAGGCTCCCTTCTCATCACAGACTTCAAATTTGCGCGGATGTGCCGAAGCTCGATCGATTGACCGACAAAGACCCTTTTGGCGAACGTGATACACAGACTCTCGGGCGGACCGTACGCAGCTGTCAAGTGCTGACGTACCAGTTACCGCTGGCGAGGACGCCGTCCTAAGCGCCCTCGCCAGCAGGAGTGGTGGTGCACAATTCAGAAACTGAAGCCTACGAGCGTGACTGAGTGCGGGCTGTTACTCGCATTGTCGATGACTGCGATGGGGGCGCTCTGCCAGCCTGGCGTGGATGGCGTGAACGTCACTGCAATCTGGCATCGCCCGTTCGGTGGCAGCGTGCTCCCGATCGTGCAACTGGTCGCCCACGGTACAATCGCAAAATCCCCGCTCCCTCCAATCGACACCTGGCCAATCACCAACGGAGCGCTGTTAGCGTATTGATTGATCATCAGGATGGTCCGGACCGACGAGGTCGTGCCACCCGCGACATAGCCGAAGTTGATCCAGGAAGGCGTCACCGTAACCGGCCCGGTTGAGGCGACCGGCGTGGGAGTCGGCGTCGCAGTCGGGTTGGGCGTTGGCGTCGGCGCCGCCGTTGGAGTTGGCATAGGTGTGGCCGTCGGGACTGCTGTAGGCGTGGCCGTCGGGACTGCTGTAGGCGTGGCCGTCGGAGCCGCTGTAGGCGTGGCCGTCGGGACTGCTGTGGGTGTAGCCGTCGGGATCGCTGTGGGTGTTGCCGTCGGTGTTGGGCTCAACGTATCTCCCTGCGCTACCACCAGTCCATACGCCGGCACCGGTATAGTAACTTGATTCGAACTCGGTCCCGCTATCACCTGAGCGCCATTGCCTATCGTTACCAGGGGGGAGCTTTCATTGATGTCCGTGATAGAGGATGTGTAATTTATTTGCTTGACGGTTCCTGCTGGCAGGCCGGTCGTTGTCGGAAATTGAACTACGACATTCTGCGAGCTGGGATTCGAATTGACGATCGCCACGTTCCACAAGTTGTGCGAATCATGCCATGCGCCGACCGCGACTCCGGTGTAGGTGCTTGAGCTACTGGGATAGAAGCTGCCGGTTCTGGAAGTCAGAAAATAGTTATTGAGTAATTCAATCGCGAGGCCGCGCGGCCGCAGCAACCCTGTCGGCAGATCATGCACGACACCCCAAATATCCGCACTCATCGGACTCGGTGGTGTACCGGTGCAAGTGGTACCGATCGAGGAATTGGGACAACTAGCCCCACTGCAACTATCGACAGTCTGGGCGAGATTCCACATATTTATAACAGGTGTCCCCGCCGACCACAGGTTCAGCGCCAGTTCAGCGTCGCTGGCCGCGCTGCCAGCCCCCGCGATTGTCCCATTACGCTCGCTGTTCGAGGCACTACCCCACCATGTCGAGGGCCCGCCCTCGTAAGCGGCGAAGTATTGTCCCTGGTTCGCAAGCACGCCGACGACCTTATCCATGTAACTTTCTTGTAGATTGTCATCGCCGAACAGTATGGACATATCGTCCGCGGTGCTGGTTTGCGTATCCAGGCAATAGAGATAATATGGCGCCCCGCTAATATAGGTTGCCGTATTTGCGACCGTCTGAACGGTGGCGATCTGACCCGTACCGGGTGGGTAAGCGCCATACTGTCCGCCGGCAGCCCATTTGAGATAATTGCCCGAATTTACTCCCGCACCCGCGAGAACTGAGCTGAAATCCCGTTTCGCGACTGCCGAATACTGGTCGCCCTGAGGCGCATAACATGAGCCTCCACATGAGCCACCATTCCACATTTCGTTACCCCATTCGATGATGATCTGTGAGAAGCCGTAGATGGTCTCTTCGGCGGCGAGATAGGAACCTAGTGAACGATACTCGCTGTCAGTCATCACTACGGGAATAACGACCCAGGGCGTCGAGCCGACTGCGGCGTTCAGTTTGAAAAACTGGTCCACATTATATTGCCAGGTAAAACCGGAGCCCGACGGGCTCGAAGGACCTCGCGCCGTATCATCAGCAACAAAATTCGCGTAGGAGTCGCCCTGCGTTCCTTCGTTGTCACGAATAAAACCCGGATTGAGCTTCTTGATCGCCCTGCTCATATCGCTGGACCACGGCGAAGTGGTAGCGACAGTGGGACCGACAAAGCAGTCGTCAACGCGAATATCTCCGGACGTGCCATTCCCGGTGATCTGGAATTGGGCAGTAACGATCTTCGATGTAAGCGAAGTCTCCGGTCCAATGAAGGTGTTCGAGTACTGCGCCCAGCTCGAGGTCGGCGTGAAGGCTTGATTGAAGTATGTGGGTGATCCGATCCGTCCAAAACTGAGCGTCAAGGACGGCGAGGCAGCATTGACAGCCTTGGCCCAGCACGAAACTGTCCATGGGCCAGTCACCTGAATCCAATTATTATGGCTGCCCGTATAATTCGCCGGCCCGGCGTCCTGGTACTGCGTGACGGTCTGAGAAGATCCGTTCAAAGCAATGTCAAGCGCCTGCACTCCATTGCTATTTGGCTCCTTGTCACTGACGAGCGTGATATTCGCGTCCGAATTCCACCAGCCCACCGGAGCGTAGGTCGAATAGCCGATATTGCCCATATTGCCAGCAGCGTGGAACCGGACGTAGTCGCCTGCCTGGATCGCGAACGAAGCCGAATAGGTAAACTGCGGCGTGGAAGAAGCGCAACCTGTTGGATTGTAGGCGGTTATGGTTCCGTTTCCACGACTGGCTGCAATTGCGTTCGAGCCGGAACCAGTTACGTACACGTCCTCGAAGGTAGCCCCATTATAAAAGCCTGATGACATCGGGAACCACGAGACCTTATCGCAGAAGGTCGTGGACGTAGCGCCCGCAGGCACGATGACCACCCGACCCGAAGTCGATGGCTCAAAACCTGGATTCTGTAAGATATTTTGCAGATAATCCGCTGATGCATCCCAAAATGTCCATGAGTACAGATTTATCCCCACACCCTGCAAATTGCTGACCGCAGGGCTGTTCGAAATAACGGCTCCTTCACTTGTTTGTGCGAAGCAGCACTTCACTACCACCACTAGAATGATCAGCATGGTCGTGAACCAGGCGGTAAAATGTTTCATCATAGTTGAGACTCTCCGTCCGACTAAGCCGTGGATGGCACTCTCATACTTGTGGTCGCGCCCGATTATACAGAGCGCGCGGCGCCGAAAAAGTCCTCCAAGTCTGAATTTCTCCAATGGTTGGGATGGCCTCAGTGCATTGGATTAGCCGTGACGAACATTGTGAATCGTCGGCTCCCACGCTCAGCCAAGTTAAGGGTGTTAAAACGCTAAGTTGAAGAAGAGCTCACGAGACAAATCCATGACACTAACGTCATCGCAGAGGGGGCTGTAAGTTAGAAGATTTTGTGCACCTCAGCGTCGAGTGAACCCCTGTTGGTATCAACTATCCTCGGACGGAATCTGGATCAGGCCTAATGGGTGGGTGTCCGCGAACTGAGCAAGGTGCCAAATAACCGCCGACTAGGATGGCGAGACGCCGGCTAAGTTGTATTCCTGGAGCGCCCGGCAAGATTGCCGGTTGGTTCAGTGGGTGCTTTCTGGCCGTAAGGCTGAGCCCGCATCGATCAGATTCGTAATTGAAATAGCTCGGCTGGTGACGGGCAGAACCGTGAGCGGGGCGCGCCTCACTGCGAGCGCGAGCCGATGACTGGTCGTGGGTCTCAATTCCTGCACTTGCCAGCTAGCCGCATCTTCTCCCAGGTGCGCGGCGATTTTCAGCGCAAGCGGATCGAGCGTGAACGCGAAATCTTGTAGAGGCAGGGAGAGACCGGAGCCGATACCCTTGATGATCGCTTCCTTAAGAGTCCAAATTCGATAGAACATTTCCGCCTGTTCGCTTGAAATGCTCGTGGCCACCAGTTGCTGTTCTTCCGCGGCGAAGAATTTCTTCGTGATTGCCTCGAAGTCGATCCGCCGGTTGATTTCCTCCACGTCGATGCCCACCGGATGGCCGCGCGAAAAGACGCATGCAGCCATGCCATTGGTGTGCGATAGGTTGAAGCGTAACGGCGGATCGCCGCATGGCGGATCCAACTCGGGTTTCCCATGCTGCTCCACTCGAAATCTGCACGCCTGTGCGCCTGTGGTTACGGCTAGGCAAACGCGCAAAAGCGCGTGCGCTGCAATGAACAGTTGCCGATCTTTTTCGAAGATAAAGCGCGACGCGCGGCCTAATTCTTCCGGAAGCAAAAGATGGCCCAACGATGTGATTTGATCTTCTGAAAGGACCGGAATGCTGGTGTAGAACACCGCGACCGAATCTTCAGCGGGCTCGGAATTTTGAAACCCATTTTCCATTCCGACTCGAATTCTCCCGGCGCCCGACCTCCAATCAAGGACTGAGCATAACTGGATTATGCGCTCCAGATCGGACGACGCACCAGAATCAAATGCTCTCCAAAGAGCGTCGATTGTGCTCGCGTCTTTTCGGCTTGATCACGAAGAGTATCCGCGTCCAGAAACCAAACTCGAAGGGAAGCGGGAAGATTAGGCCACGCTGAACCCTGCCGGCAATTCCCGCGCACAGGCGCCGCATAGGGCCCATGATTCATCGATTTGCAGTATCTGCATGATTGCAACAACGACCTCGTCGACGTTTTGACAGCGATCGCAAACCAGCAGCGGCTGAACCTGCGCGGTGCATAGCGCGGTGGCCAAGCCGGCACGGGGTATATCGGTTAATTTTATCGTCAGGTCCAATCGAATCCTTGCCTCTTGCTAACTAAAAGTGTTCGACACTTGACTGTCAGTTAGCATCTATAAAGATAACTAAGCGTATAGAAACGCACGCGCTGAATCAAGCAGGTGGAAGCCCCTCAATGTCCAAGACCGCCGATAAGGAATCAGAGTCAGTTGAAAAAGGGGTCTAAAGGGAATATTAATGGTCGATAAGATTGAATAGGCATCAATACGGGTGTAGAATCGAGACTAATGAGTACAGTACTCACATTAGAAGAAGTGGCGCAGTTCCTCAGGGTTCATCCGTCAACCGTTTACCGCCTTCTCCGAAAGCGGAGCATTCCCGCATTCAAGGTCGGCGCGGACTGGCGGTTCAATCAGGATTCGGTCGAAAAGTGGGTTAAGGAACGCGAATCCGCTAACGCCCTGGATGAATCCTAACGCCCGCGCCGCCTCACCGAGGGTCATGCGATCGGGACGCGCTGTTTGGCGCTAGCCCGGCGTCGTGGCTCGGCTCCCCAAAGCGAGCGGAGTCGCCAACAACTGACGACGATCACGGCGGCGCGCCACGGTTGCGTCGTGGCCAACGTTGCGGTCGGTAGAGATCTTGGCCGTTGCAGGCTCGATCATCGTTCAGTACGCATCCATGGGGTGTCGAAGGATGCTGACTTAAGAATCTTCGATACCATTGTCAGCTTCCACAACACGTAGGGTGGCGCTGCCATCAGAGCGGCAAAATCCCGCCAATTGCCGCCTCCGACCCCGATTCCAGCGCAAATATGGAAGCCAAGCAATACGAATGCGATCAACGCGTATATTCGCGCCGGCTCAAACGGAACCGTTGCCGTCGCGACCAACAGCATCGCGTGAAACGCGAGCGGCAACAGCAGTAATTCGAGCAACGGTTCGACCAGTGCCAGCCGTCCATTCAGTACTTCGCGCGCGAGTCCCGGCACGTTCTGCGCGATCATTCTGAAGCGTCCGCCTTCCCATCTCGTCCGCTGCGTTTCGACTCCGCTTCCGCTGCTCGGCATCATCCCGCGCACCGTAGTGCCGTCCGCGAATGCGATCCTGCGGCCTGACTTGACGATTCGCAGGCCGTATTCAAGGTCCTCCACCACCGAATGCGCATCGTAGGGCACCGCGGCAAGGGTCGCCGAGGTCAACGCGAAGCCGTTACCGAAGATCCCAACCGATAGGCCAAGTCGTTCGCGTCCCCTGGGGCGAAGAACATTGAACGCCATTAGCGCAGTGTTCATCAGCCGCGTGCGGATGGAAGCCCCGGGATTGAGCACCCCGTACCGGGTTTGGACGCCGTCGGCTCCGCCCTCCAGCGACCTGACCACCTCGACCAAAAGGTTTGGCTCGACGACCGTGTCCGCGTCGATAACGATTACGGCGTCAAAGCCTTCCGCGAGCAGCCGCTCGAAGCCGTACTGCAAGGCGTAGCCCTTGCCTCGCCGGGTTTCGTCAGTTCGCTCGATGATCCGCGCGCCCGCACCTCTAGCAACTTCTGCAGTATCGTCGGTGCAGTTGTCCGCGATCACTACTATATCGAACCCGGCCAAAGTCTTGGGGCGCACACAGCGGGCCAGACTCAGCGCGGAGTTCGCGATATTCAACGACTCGTTGTGCGCCGGAATAACCGCCACCAGCTTGCGCATCGGTGAGAGCGGGGCATCGCCAGAGCGAACATCTCTTCGAGCCGGCAGGATTCCACTGAAGGTGAGGAGCGCAAGCTCGATACTTCCCGGAATCGAGAGCAGTATCAGGACGATGCCCGCAAAGGCCGCCCCAGCGTGGATCACAGGCTTCCGTCCTGCGCCATCTTGGTCGCGGCGTATCCTTTGACAAGACGGGCCCTGAACAAGCGACCCAGAAGCTCGATGTTTTTATCCAAGTCGTATTTCTCTGCTATTCGGCGCCGTCCCGCTTCACCCAAACGACGGCGCAAATCCTCATCGTCGATCAATCTCCCAATTGCTTGGGCCAGTCCCCGCTCGTCCGAAGGCATAACCAGCAGGCCGTCGATGCGGTCGCGGATCAACTCCGGAATTCCGGCCACCATCGTCGAAACGCATGGAATCTCCATTGCCATCGCTTCCATCAACACCACCGGAATACCTTCGGCGAAACTCGCCAGGACGAAGGCGTCAGCGTCGCGATAGAAATCGCGGATTCGATCCTGATTGACGTTGCCCTCAAACGTGACGCGCCCGCCTAGTCCCCGGCAATTTACTTCCCGCTCGAGACTTGCGCGATCAGGTCCATCGCCCACCAGGCGCAGGCTGATGCTCCGCCCTCCCTTCACCAGACGATCAATCGCCGCGATCAAAATATGTTGCCCTTTGGCCGGGACCAGGCGACCGACACAAAGAATTCGAAAAGGTTCCGCAGAGGCGGGACGAACCGGACGCTTACCGAATACCTGGAGATCGACACCCAACGGCGCGATCTCGAATTTGACCCAATTATCGACCCGCGACAGCTTCATGAGCTGGCTGCGCGCGAAATACCCGATGCACAGCACGAAGGACGCACCCTCAATCTTTTCGCTCAGACGCTGCCCGCGAACGTCGTAAAATTCATCCGGACCATGGACTGTGAATGAAAATCCGGTCGCGAATATCCGGCTCGCGATGAGCCCTACTGTGGAAGCCGGGTTAACGAAATGCACATGCACATGATCCAGGCCTTCCCTTTCCATCCAATTGCCTAACATCAATGCTTCAGTGAAATAGAATATCGAGTAGAGCAATTGACGGAGGTCGGTCCCACCCAGCGAAAGTGCAAAAATAAGGCCCCGGATATAGGCGGCCGGCCTTTGTACAAGCGTTCGCAAGTGAGCGCGTGCTGCACCGGCGGCGCCGGCCCTCTTGATATAAAAGGTCTTCGCGCTCTCCTCCCGGTCGTCAGCCGCCAATTCGCCCAGCGGCTGGTAGGATGAATTGATTGAGGCCACCTGCACGTCAAAATTTATAGTGCGCAGGCGTCTCACTTCGCGCAGAATGAAGGTATGCGAAACCGCGGGATACTCGCTGACGAGATACGCCACGCGTATCGGCTCGACCTCCGCATTCATTTATTGCTGCCGGCTCAGCGAATTCCTGAGTCGCTTTCGGATGCTTTTGACTTCCAGAAATAACAAAGAGCTATGTTCTCCGTGGTAAGATTTGAGCAGATATGCTAATGTCGAGCAAGAAGAGATAAACAATGATTAAAAAGACTATCAAAAACTATTAAAGCTCGCTAATGTTATGATACTCATGATCGCCACCGAGGAAATTGCCAGGTTATGATCCTCAAAGCCGGATCCGCACCTCACTGGTTTTTTGACCCCGCCCTCAGCAGTGCCGGCAGCGAATTCCATGAGCAATATGTTGCGGCTAAACCCTTTCCCCATATTGTGCTCGATGATTTCCTCGACGAGGAGCTGGCGCAGCTTTGTGTGCTTGAGTTTCCCGATCGCCCCGCCTCGGAAAGAGAATATGCGCGGCAGCAAGAAAACAAAAAGCTTGAATTTAAGCCTGAAACGCTTTCCCCCGCTCTTCGTTCACTCTTTTATTCCTTCAATTCCTTGCCCTTCATCGGGTTTTTGGAGAACCTAACAGGCATAAAGGGATTGATCCCCGATCCTTATTTCATGGGTGCAGGACTCCACGAGGTCGCGCACGGCGGCCATCTCAATATTCACGCCGACTTCAACCATCATACCCCGCTGGACCTTGAACGCCGCATCAACGTTCTGATTTATCTCAACCGGGATTGGAAGGAAGAATATGGTGGATGTTTCGAAATCTGGGACCGCACCATGACCCAGCGCAGCTTGCGCGTCGTGCCGCTGTTCAATCGCTGCGTCATATTCAACACTACTTCGACGTCGTTTCACGGCAATCCGGAACCGGTAAATCATCCGATGGGTACTTCGCGTCGCGCCATTGCACTCTACTATTACACTTCCACCTGGGATAAGTCCCGCCGAGAACATTCGACCCAGTTCAAGGTGCGGCCGAACTCGGTTGACCAATTCGACTTCAGCATGCGGCTGCACGAGATCGCCAATCAGCTCACACCGCCAATCGCGATGAGAGCATTCAGAAGCCTTTCAAACCGCGTTCGGCGTCTTCGTACTGCGGGTACTTTGAGCCGGCCAGATCGGTAATATGCAAAGTTCGATAATGTGCCGGGCACGACGCCGAACTGCGAGGCTAACAGTGGCCCGCCGGACAATTACTTGCATCATGCGAGGGTCCGGCGCAACATTCAATCAGGAGCATTCCTACATATATGTCAGTAAGGTCCGCGATCATATTTCAGTTCGATGCAATTGGTAAAGAGAAGAAACTCACGCTGCCGCCGCTCAATGACGATCTGGTCTTGTTGGAATCCGGCCTCGACTCTCTATCCTTTGCCGTGATCGTCGCGCGGCTCGAAGATGAACTGGGAGTCGATCCCTTTAGTTCAGACGAGGACCTCGAGATTCCGATCACTTTGAGCGACTTCATAAGGATCTACGAGGATGTCAAAAAGTGACCGGGGCTCGCTGCGGGACGCACTGACGAGCGCCCCGCAGTTCTCCGGCCGATCAATTCGGAGTGCCGCGTCAAGCGTGGCTTTGAACGATTTGCTTCAGGGCTCATGCCTTGGCGGGCGTCTCACCGAACTGCACGATCGTTCCGTCCTCATTGGTACCAAGGATCAGTTCGCGACTGCACTGGCGCTCATCGAACTGGATGGAGTCGCACGCCGAATCGTGCTCTATCCAGGCGGCCTGCCCCGCGATCAGATTCCGTTCGTAATTGCCACCGCCGAGGTCGACGCTCTCGTCTCCGATTGGGATGCCGCAGAGGTTAGCTCTTTTGGCGTTGAATGTGTTGTCCGATGCAGTCCCGCGCCGGCAGCCGCCGATTGCGAGCGCGCCAACGGGCGCCACACCGAATGGGTCCTCCTCACCTCCGGCACTACCGGTCTGCCAAAATTGACTTTACACACCCTCTCTAGCCTAACCGGGGCAATCACCGGCGATGGAAAATCGGGGAGTTCTATTGTCTGGAGCACCTTCTATGACATTCGCCGATACGGTGGCCTCCAGATTTTCCTGCGCGCGATGCTTGACGGCAGTTCGCTGGTGCTTTCGAGTTCCGCGGAATCGATCGGAGATTTCCTCACGCGAGCGGGCACCGAGGGCGTAACCCATATCTCGGGAACCCCATCTCACTGGCGTCGCGCGCTCATGAGTCCGATGGCCCATCGAATGATGCCGAAATATGTTCGTCTCTCAGGAGAGATCGTTGATCAAGGCATACTTGATAATCTCCGGGCCTACTTTGCCAATGCCACGATCGTCCACGCCTTCGCTTCAACCGAGGCTGGCGTCGGCTTTGACGTCCGCGATGGTCTCGCAGGTTTTCCCGCCGAAGTCATCGAGCAGGAAGGTGCTGATGTGGAGATGAAGCTCGAGGACGGCTCGCTTCGCATCCGTTCCGCCAGAACCGCGATTCGCTACTTGGGAATCCAGGCCGGGACACTCGCTGATCAAGATGGTTTCGTCGATACTGGCGACCTGGTCGAGTTGCGGGCCGGCCGCTACTATTTCGTTGGCCGCAGGGACGGGGTGATCAACGTCGGCGGCCTGAAGGTTCACCCCGAAGAGGTCGAAGCGGTACTCAATCGCGACCCGCGTGTGCGGATGGCGCTCGTGAAGGCGCGAAAGAATCCCATCACTGGCGCGATCGTCGTTGCCGATGTCGTCCTGAATTCCCCCGGCGACGGGCGTGCGATCACCGAAACCGCGGCACTCAAGAGCGAACTCATCTTAGCGTGTAATCTCGCCTTGGCTCCCTACAAGGTCCCAGCCGCGATCCGCTTCGTACCTTCTTTAGACGTAACGAGTTCGGGCAAGCTCGCCCGCACCAATGCCAGATGACTTTCCCGTTCGCAAAGCCTATGTCCGATAGTCCGCTCAATATCATAGTGACCGGTGGCAGCCGCGGATTGGGTCTAGCAATCGCCCGCAAGCTCGCGGCTTACAGTTACCGCGTCATCGCCATCGCACGCCGCGAGAGTCCTGAACTTGGCAGCACCACGATCGAGGTCGAACGCGAACAGCGCGGTTCGCTTCATTTCAGGCCATTCGATCTAGCGAATATTTCCGGTATTCACGATCTGATTAGAGGGCTGCGCAAAGAGTTCGGACCAATTTACGGTCTCGTCAACAATGCGGCGCTAGGCACCAGTGGTCTGCTCGCTACGATGCACGACACGCGCATCGAGAGTCTCGTACATCTGAACGTTGTGTCGCCGATCGTTCTGACCAAGTACGTGGTGCGATCGATGATGGCTGATGGAGGCGGTGGCCGCATCGTGAACGTCAGCTCGATCGTCAGCTTTACTGGATATGCGGGCCTCTCAGCATATGCCGCAACGAAGGGATCTTTGCTTGGCTTTACCCGTTCGCTCGCCAGGGAGGTTGGATCTCTGGGGATCAATGTCAATGCGGTCGCACCAGGTTTCCTGGAAACCGATATGACTCATGATCTCACCGTCAAACAGCAAGGCCAAATAGTACGGCGCAGCGCGTTGGGCCGGCTTGTCGAGGTCGATGACGTAGCCAATGCGGTCGAGTTCCTGTTCGGCGACAAGGCCCGCAATATCACCGGCACCGTACTCACAATCGACGCGGGCAGCACCGCCTAACCCCGCCCTGCCCTAGCTCGATGCCGCTAGTATCGCATCGCTCCCGGTGCAACATTACCGACACTTTCTTGACAATCGATGCCGGCAGCAGCACTTAGCCGGAACCACCCTCGCTTACAGGCGCATCTTGCCAGATCGAAGGCGCTCGTAAAGCGCCGCATCCACCTTTACGAAAGCGTGTTGAAGCCGATCGTTGAAGAAGACCGTCTCGCCGATCACCGCCGGATCGTAGCCCTCTCTCGCCAGCTCCTGCGTCTTTGATTTGAACGTTGCAGTCGTCTCGATCTTGTCACAAATGCGCAGGAACAAAGGACGCGCATAGTCAGGCAGGTTCTTCACCAGATGGGTGTGGAACGTATCAAGATCGAAATCTTTGGCGGCCACGACCACGACCATTCCGGCTCGGCCTTCCGTGCCGGGGATAGTTACTCCATAGACGATCGCTTCAAGTACGCCGGGAAAGGCCGAAATTTTCGTGACAACCTCGGCGGTCGATACATTCTCGCCCTTCCAGCGGAACGTATCGCCAACTCGATCCACAAAATAGAAATAGCCCTTGTCGTCTCTTCGCATCAGATCGCCGGTGCGAAACCATGCATCGCCCCGCGCGAACACATTTCGCAGGACTTTTTTCTCCGAAGCCTCGCGGTCGGCATAACCTTCAAACCGGCTTGTCGGGTTTGAGCCATCCTCAAAGATCTTCCCGATCGTTTCGCCGATTTCGTCAGACTTACAACGAACGCAAAAGCCCTCCTGGTTGCGTATCGGCTCGCCAACTTCGACGTCGAATTTGACCAGCGCCAGATTGGTGCGATGCGCCAGGAAAGATGGCATTCGGCCGATCGCACCGGGTTTGCCCTCGCAATTGTAGAGTGACACGTTACCCTCGGTGGATGCGTAGAACTCCAGGATCTGTGGAATGGCAAATCGGCGCTTGAATTCGAGCCACACGTCGGCCCGCAGCCCGTTGCCGCAGCATAGCCTGAGGCGATGCGCGGCCTCCCGCGGATGCGGCGGTGCGTTTACCAGGTAGCGGCAAAGTTCACCAATATACTGGAACAGCGTGCAGTCCCACTCGGCGATCTCATCCCAGAAGCGGCTCGCCGAAAAGCTGGGCCTGATAATCACCGAGCCTCCATTGACTAGTACAGATCCAATAGCCACTACACCGCCGACACTGTGATACATCGGCAGACAATTCAGCATCCTGTCGGTTGAACGAGTATCCATCAGTCCGGCAAACCAGTAGCTCCATTGCATCAGTCGGAAATGGCTGACCTTTGCGGCCTTAGGCAAGCCGGTCGTGCCCGACGTATAGATATAAAGTGCCGTATCTGTAATGCGCGGCAGCCGATATCCCGAAGTGCCCTGCGGTCGATACTCAGAATCGGAAAGCCTGTCTCCTGACTCAAGCTCTATCTCACGATCAATTCGCCGGAAGCCATCGCTTCTTTCACCCCGGAGATCATCGCCTCGGTCGAAAGTCAGTTCGATGCTGCCGGCTCGTTCGGTACGACCGCCTCTCTCGCCTTGAGTCATTTCAGAACCGTCGGCTTCTTTGTGGTGGACTGAGATTGCCCTGTTGGCCGAGGTCTGAGCTTCCGCACCTTCGGCTGAGGTTCTAACCCCTCCGCCGTAAACCCAGGTTTCAACCTTTGTGGTAAGCCGAGGCAGCACCGCCGCGAACGCGTCAACCAACTCCGCGCCGACAATGACGTGCCTGGACGCTACGATATTGATCGCATGCGCGAGTGAGTCACCGGTGAGGTTGGTATTGATGAGCGCAACGATCGCGCCGACGCTTGTGATCCCGAGCCAGATCGCAACGTACTGCGGACAGTTGGGCATGAACAGGCAGATCACATCGCCAGCGGTAAGACCTTGTTTCAACGCCCAGCGCGCGTATCGATTGCAGGTCTCCGCAAGCCGGCGATAGGTCATCTGCTCATGGTCGTCAGCAAGGGCGAGCGCGCTATTGAACTGGTCCGCCAGGTCTTGGATGACAACCGGAAGGGTGACTAATGGATTGCGCTCGATCGGCGCAGTCATTTCGAGCGCCCGCACCCAGGCCTTGAGGGGTGAAGGATTATTGTCAGGGTCAGCTTTCATATTTTCAATCAGTGTGTTTCGGGCTTTCAGTGGGAGGCGTCAGGCGATGTCGACCGCTATTGTAACATGATACGACAGACGCAGGTGATACGATAGGTGTAACGTGATGTGAAAACATCATATGACATGATTTCAGACATTTTATATAGGGTCTACTTACTGAAGCGGCCATCTGTTACTCTTTAATTTGTGTGGCACTGTCTGGGCGAAACTGTGGCACGTGTTTGAACTGAGCGAGAGTGCGTCAGGCGTTGGGCAGAGCGAGAGTGCGGTAGCCGTTGGGCGGAGCGAATCTGCCGGCAACTGTTGAACCGAGCGACTGCGGCGCCTGTTGGTCGCAACGACACCGTTGATCCGGGCGGAGATGCGTTTGGCATGTGCTCAGGACGGTGGCGAACATGGGGGCGCAATGGATTTGGTCGAAGTATTGACGAGTGGGCGGTGGGGCCTCGCCACGACTTGGTATTGGCCTATTCACGTATAACTCGACGGTAGCCCACTATCGAATGCTTGCTCGTCAGCTCATTGGTCAGCTTGAAAAGTTCCTGTGCGGTCAGATTTATTTGGTGGCGCAGCTAGTCGATTTATTCAAGCCACCACCGACGACCGACCGACAGAAGGATGCTGTCCCAAAACGCTGGATACTTAGGACCTGCTCGGCATTTGGGACATTTAGTTCAACTCAAGATTCATTTAGGACAATACCGGCAGGCGCTTGACACTACCACAACGGCGATTTAAAGTTAATAAAGCTCACATCTGACCGGTCCATTCTAAAGATACGCAGCGATGCGCGACCCTAGTGATTCAATTCATTGCCATTGGGCAGAGGAGAATTCATCAAGTTGCGGAGAGAAACGATTGCCATCCATGGCGGGTATGATGTCGATCCAACGACCAAATCTGTAGCTGTGCCGATCTATCAGACGGTCGCATACGCGTTCGACAGTGCGGAACAGGGAGCGGCGCTGTTCAATCTCGAAGTCCCCGGGCATCGGTACGGCCGTATCAGCAACCCCACGAATGACGTCTTGGAGGCTCGCGTGGCGGCGCTCGAGGGGGGCCTCGGAGCGCTCAGCGTGAGTACCGGCCAAGCCGCGTTGCATTATGCGGTACTCAATCTCGCTCAGAACGGGAAGAATATCATCTCCGTCCCACAGCTTTACGGCACCACTCACACCCTCTTTGCACATATTTTGCCGCAACTCGGGATCAATGTCAGATTTGCCGAATCTGATGACCCGTCGGCGATTGAAAGGCTGATTGACGACGATACGAGAGCGGTTTTTTGCGAAAGCGTCGGGAATCCGGCAGGGAACGTTTGCGATCTCGAAGCGTTTGCGAATGTCGCTCATCGGCATGGCGTTCCGCTGCTTGTCGACAATACGGTGGCGACGCCCGTGCTGCTGCGCCCATTTGAGTACGGAGCCGACGTCATCGTGCATTCGCTCACGAAATTCATGGGGGGACATGGCACGACGATGGGCGGGATCATCGTGGACAGCGGCAAGTTCCCTTGGGAAAAGCACCCGCATCGCTTCGCCGTTTTTAATGAACCGGATCCGTCGTACCACGGCCTGGTGTACACCGACCATTTTGGACCGTTGGCTTATATCGCGCGGTGTCGAAGTGTGTACCAGCGGACGATGGGATCGGTGCTGTCGCCGTTGAGCGCGTTCCTGCTGCTGCAGGGAATCGAGACCGTCGCGCTGAGGGTCGAGCGTCATGTTGAAAATGCACGGCGGGTAGCCGAATTTCTGCGCGATGACACGCGGGTGGCGTCGGTCAATTTCGTAGGTTTTCCGGACAATCCATATCATCAGCTTGCAGTTAAATATCTTGGTGGGCGTGCGTGCTCGCTAATCACCTTTGAAGTGCGTGGCGGATTCGACGGCGGGTGCAGATTTTACAACGCGTTGAAGCTAGTCAAGCGGCTGGTCAACCTGGGCGACGCGAAGTCGCTGGCGTGTCATCCAGCGTCGACGACTCATCGTCAGATGTCGGTCGAGGAGCAACGGAAGGCTGGGGTAACACCTGAGACGATCCGGCTCAGTATCGGAATTGAGCATGTGGACGACATAATCGAAGACCTGGATCGAGCGCTGGCGGCAGCGAACCATGGTTTACCGCTTAATGAGAATGGAGTTCGCAGTTCCGCCGGCGGCGCATGATGTTGATCGCAAGCCCAATTTTGAGTGAGTCAAAATCTCACGACAAAGCCCTCGTCATCGGACTCGTCAACAACATGCCGGACACGGCGTTGCGGACGACTGAGCGGCAATTTAACAGCCTGCTTTCAGCCGCATGCGGCAATCGGGTGATCCGGCTGAGATACTTTTCTCTGCCGGAGCTTCCGCGTGGCGAGGCCGCCCGCGCGCATCTCAAGCAGCACTACGAAGATTTGAGCGAGCTGTGGGCGAGCCCGATCGACGGCCTGATTGTTACCGGAACAGAGCCGCGCGCATCGGCGCTGACGGATGAGCCCTATTGGACCACGCTGACGAAGCTAATCGATTGGGCGGAGAACCATACGATTTCAACGATCTGGTCGTGTCTAGCAGCCCACGCCGCGGTACTTCATAGCGACGGCATCGGGCGGCGGCGGCTGCCCAAAAAGCTGTCTGGAGTGTTCGGCTGCGTCAAGGCGGCGGACCATCGAATCGTCGCAGGCGCCCCCGCTCAATGGAGCGTGCCGCATTCCCGACAAAATGATCTGCCTGAGGTGGTGCTGGTTGCGCGGGGCTACCGTGTCCTATCCCGATCGGCCGAAACAGGAGCCGATTTGTTTGTCAAGGCGCCGGATAGCCTATTCGTTTTTGTGCAGGGACATCCTGAATATGAGCCGAGGACTCTGCTTCACGAATATCGCAGGGACGTCGGACGGTTCCTGACCGGCGAGCGGGACAGCTATCCGGAAATGCCGTGCGGCTATTTTGATGACGAAGCCGTGACCGCATTGGATTCCTTCCGAGGGCAGGCGCTGCGCAATCGTGACGCGGGCCTACTTTCGACTTTTCCAATGGCAGGCATTGAAGAGCGTCTGTCTTATGCGTGGCGAGAGTCCGCGGTGCGCATCTATGCGAATTGGATCGCGTATTTGGCGGAACGTGTTTCAGTGATTGACGCTCGCGAGGCTCGGGTGGCCGGTTAAGTCATGCGGGAATGGCGAGAGCAAAGCGTTTGAGAAACCTAATCCCCCGGCCCCTTCCCAAAAGACAGGATGAAAGAGAAAGGGAGAGTGGTTGAGGGTCGCAAAACTAGTATTTTCCGGACACTGAAACCCCATGAGGTTTCAGACTTCGCTTTTTGAAATGAAGTTTGCGAGTCGACGTTCGCGATGCTCTGGTGAGCGGCCAAGTCATGCGAGAAGGGAAAGTAGAGGTACGCGAGCGAGTTAGAGGGAGAGGCCTTTCCTGCGCTCGCTACGCGAGCTTGCCCTCTTCTAGGATAAGTAAGGGGTTAACAACGTGAGCATCGTAGCTGTCGTGGGTTGGCATGGGTGCTAACAGGCGGAGCGAAAGGACGATCGGGCGAAGAGAAGGGGCGATCAGACGGGGTGTGGGTGCTGTAGGGAAATAAATAGGGGCGACGCGGGGCGGCTTGGGCTTGGCGTCGCAGGTCCGATAACAGTAAGGGCTTCGGTAAGCAAATATCCTCAAAGATTCTCGGCACCTTTATGTGCACTAATAATCACAGGCCGCGAGAGTTATGGGTCGGGGAACTACCCTTAGCCGACCTCTCTCTGGACAGAGGTATAATCGCCTCGTACTCATGGTGACAGCGGGTGCCGAGGCGTCGGCGAACACACTACCGGACGAGGTGAGTCGGGGTGGGTGGCAAAGACGCTATTATGCGAAGCGAGTGGAGGCGGCGTGCTTTGCCAAGTAGGAAAAATGAAACGCCAGTTATCGAAAGAAGTATCGACGCCGAAATGAACGCTGAGTTATACAAAGGGGTATCGGCGCTATTTCCGCCGGGTGAAGAACGGGAGCGTTGGGACGATTTCCTGACCCGGGAATTGATACTTGCGAATAAGCGGGTAAATGAAGGTTCCGTGATGCCGACGCTCGATATGCCTAGCTTCAGGCGTGAGCTCTCCGGTTTCGATTTTCAGGCACCGCGATCGCTCGATGAAGTCTTGTCATGGACGATCGGCGCGATGGAGCACGGTCTGGTTCATGTAACGCATCCGCGCTACTTCGGATTGTTCAACCCTGCTCCGACGTTCCCGTCGCAATGCGCCGAACGAATAACTGGTGCGTTTAATCCACAACTCGCGACTGCCACGACGTCGCCGGCTGCGGTTGAAATCGAAGCTCATGTGATTCGCGCCATTGCACGGCGCGCAGGGTTTTCATCAGAAGCTATGGGTCACTTTACGACCGGCGGGTCGGAAGCGAACTATACGGCGCTGATCTGTGCATTGACCAAGTCAAACGAGTTATTCGCCATGGACGGCGCGCGCGCCTTCGAAGGTCCTCCCACATTTTATGTATCACGTGAGAGCCATTTGGCATGGCTGAAGATTGCGCATCAGGCGGGTATAGGCCGATCGGCGGTGCGTCTTATAGCCACGAATGGGACCGGTCGTATGGATCCGGAAGCGCTGGCCAAGGCGATTAGCGACGATCGTTGTCGCGGCTGCGCTCCGGTCATGATTGGAGCCACGGCCGGAACGACCAATGCAGGAATGATCGACCCGCTGGTGGCTTGCGGCGAAATCGCACGAGCGGCGGGGCTGTGGTTTCACGTGGACGCGGCCTGGGGTGGAGCGCTGATCGCATCGGAACGGCTGCGGGGCATTCTTAGCGGCATAGAAGATGCGGACTCTGTAACTATCGACGCGCATAAGTGGTTCGCGACAACTATGGGTTGCGGCATGTTCATCACGAGGCATGGGCAAGTGTTATCGTCCGCGTTCCACGCCGCTAACAGCTTTATGCCCTCGAATAGGGCGGGGCTCGACCCTTATGTGACCTCGGCGCAGTGGTCGCGGCGATTTCTTGGTCTGCGCCTTTTCCTGGCGCTGGCCGCGGCAGGGTGGGCTGGCTATGGAGAACACGTGGAGCGATCGATTGAACTAGCGGAGTTGCTCAAGAAGAAGCTGCTAGAACGAGGATGGTCAATCGCTAACGACTCGCCACTGGCAGTCTTGTGCATAAGGCCACCGCATAAGTTTGGCGATGCCAGATCGATTGTAAGCCGGGTACTAGCTAGCGGCAGGGTGTGGCTTGCGGTGGCAGCATTTGAGGGCAACGATATTATCCGGGCATGCGTAACCCATGGCGAGACGACCCCCGACGATATAGACGAAGTGGTGAGCACATTAGAGGTTGCGGGAGAGGCTAACGCGGTCACGGCGGCGAAACCTAACACCCAGCCCCTTCCTTAAAAAAGGGGTCATGATCGACGCGCGCGATGCTCTGGCAGGCGGCTAAGTCATGCGGAAACGGAGAGAGCGGGCAAGTCGAGCAATCTAACCGGTAGCCTCCACACCCAAAAAAGAAGAGTTGCAAGAGGGAAGAAGAAGGTCAGCTTCCAGACCGGTGGTCGAGAACTGAGGCTCATCTAAGAAGGTATTTCAGTGACTGTCAGCAAACCCTGTGAGGATGAGAGTCAGCGCGGGACAAAGAACTCGAGATAGGAAGAAATGCGGCCGTCCTGGATTTCAATGATATCGATGAACTCGGTCAACACAACGGTTCCGGTGATCCTAGAGTGAACCTTAGCCTGCCAATGTACCGCGGCTTTGCGGCCGTCGATGAGGATGGAGAGAAACGACTGTTCGGTGATTCTAAAAGTCTTTATCAAGAGCGTCAGCAGAGGACGGAATTCAGCTATCCCGCTGGAGTTGACCGCAATCGGATTTCCGCGACTGGCAGAGGCGATTTCGAATTTTGCGGTTTCGGAAAACAATCGACAAACCCGTTCAAGGTCGCCGCTCACTCGGGCGGCATAAAGCTCTTGCAGCTTGGCGTCGATTTCGGATCGGGATGTCATAATTTGGTTCTCTCGCTTCCTGCGATGCGTAGTCCAGGGCGGCGCCATTACTCTACCCGCGCTCAACGATCTCGCCGGCCTTTTCGATCGTGCGCGAGCCGATCAGGCCGGGGCCGGGCGCGTTCCGATCGAAACAAAACCAGCGACCTTCTCCGAATGCCAGCTAGTCATAAGTCGTCTTTCAGTTTGCGGACTAAGACGCTGATGGTGGAGATCGAGCGGAAGTTCGCGGGGATAATATCGGCTGTCGGTATCATCAGTTCGAATTCGGATTCAACTAAGAGCACGATCTTGACTGTATCCAGCGAAGTCAGGCCGAACAGGACGAGGTCATCGTCGAGCGCGACCGGCCGGTTAATGGAACGTACTTCAAAGACGTGCTGGACGACAGCGGTGACCCGGTCTTCCGGAGAAAATCTCTGATCTACGGCTTTCACTCTGGTAATCATAGCCTAAATATGATTAAATGGTTAGTACATTGACAATGTTGGACGCGAATACACAAACAAAAGCCAGCGCGATTACAAACGATCTCAGACAGCGAGTCGCAATCGTAACCAAAATAGCCGCGGAAAGCGCAGGCGCAGTGGATCGCGAAGCGCGATTTCCCTCGGAAGCGTTCTCGGCGGCACGAACTCAGCGACTACTTGGCATATTAGTACCGGCTGATCTGGGCGGCGAAGGAGCGAGCATCTCGGATGCGGTGGATCTGTGCTATCTGCTGGGGCGCGAGTGCGCCTCGACTGGCATGATCTTCGCGATGCATCAGATAATGGTGGCGATACTTTTGCGGCACGCGCATCAGAGCTCATGGCATCGTAATCTACTCCGCCGGCTACTAACGGAACAGTTACTAATCGCCTCGTCGACGACGGAGGGACAGGGAGGCGGAGACTTGCGCACGAGTGTGAGCGCGGTGGAAAGAAGCGGGACGCGAATCGCGTTCGAGAAAAGCGCAACAGTCATGTCGTATGGCGCGCAGGCTGACGCCATCTTAACTACCGCAAGGCGTTCAGCCGATGCACCAGCGACGGACCAGGTACTGCTCGCGATAGTAGAGGGCGACTATCAACTCGAGCCGATTGTGGAATGGGAAACACTCGGGATGCGGGGGACTTGCAGCGCGGGCTTCATGTTGAAGGCCACTGGGGGAGCTGACCAGATTTTGCCGGACTCCTACGCCACAATTCAGGCACATACGATGATGCCGGTCGCGCATCTGACGTGGAGCGCGGTATGGTGCGGGATCGCGGCGGGGGCGGTCGAGCGGGCGCGTCGCTGCGTACGGACCGCGGCTCGTCGCACCGGCGGCCAGTTACCACTGGGTGCGGCTCATCTCACGCGGGCAACGATGTCACTTCGCGCACTGAGAGGGGTGGTGGCGTCGGCATTGCAGAGATTCGAAGCGATCGGGGACGAAGGGAATCAACTTGAACAATTGGACTTTCAAAACTCTATGAACTTGCTCAAGGTGACGGCGTCTGAAATGGCGATCGCGACGGTAATGAGCTGCATGAATGCGTGTGGATTATTGGGTTATCGGAATGACGGAGAGTTTAGCGTGTCACGACATCTACGTGACGTTCTGTCGTCGTCGATTATGATTAATAATGATCGGATACTCGCCAGTGCAGCAACCGCGTCAATTTTAATTGATATTCCAGCTTCGGTGAGGGGTTAGGACTAAGACAGTGCTTATTGAATCAACGCGCGCAATTCCGCTGGGGAATCAAAAGGATACTGGGAATATGGGCCATGCCCCAAAACATCAGATCGAGTCGATTACAACTGCCCTGCTTAAGCCCACGGGCGCGGCGGGATTGTACGGTCGGACGGCGCTATTCGAGCAAGTGATCGAGGGCCTGTCAGTACTCATCAGCCGGCATCGCGAACCAGACACCGAGATATTGCGATTTCCGCCGGTGATGAGCCGGCAACAGCTGGAGAGGTCAGGTTATCTGCACAGTTTCCCGCACCTTCTTGGCTGTGTCAGCTGTCTGAGCGGCAACGAGTCTGAAATCCGCGCGTCGGTGGATAGGAACGATTGGATCATCGGACTAGCGGCAACTGATCTAGTCCTTTCGCCTGCGGCCTGTTATCCAGTCTACCCGCTCCAGGCGGCGGAAGGGAGTCTGCCCTCACAGGGCCGTCTATTCGACGTTGCTTCCGATTGTTTTCGTCATGAGGCCACGCACGAGCCCGGACGGCTACAATCCTTTCGGATGCGTGAATACGTATATATGGGAACTCCCGAACAAGCCGTCAACTTCAGGTCGCGATGGATACCGCGAGCCGAGCGCCTAGCGGAGCTATTGGAATTACCCTACAAGATCGAGCGTGCGAGCGATCCTTTCTTCGGAAGAACCGGCAAATACATGGCGTTGAGCCAAATTGAGCAATCGTTGAAGTATGAGCTACTCATTCCAGTGAATTCGGAAGAGGAGCCGACGGCCTGCATGAGTTTCAATTATCATCTCGATCATTTTGGATCGACGTGGGAGTTGCGCACCGACCATGGCGATATCGCGCACACGTCGTGCGTTGCCTTTGGCATCGATCGGCTCGCACTGGCGATTTTCTCGACCCACGGCCTTGATCCTCAAGTGTGGCCGGCGCCGGTTCGTGAGAATCTGCTGGTCTGAGGAAACCATCCGCGTCTATCCGCAATGCAACACTGGCGGTAGCATAATTGGGTCACCGATGCATCCATAGCAGATGGCGTGGGAATCATCGTTGCCTGACGGGCCGTGTTGTCGTCATGGCAAGCACGGTCCGCCGCGCAATCAGCCCGTCAGTTTCACACATTCGAAAAGTTCAGGCACGCGAATCGATCCTGCAAGGTGCAGCTTCCGACTGAAGTACTCAGGTCGAGAACCGGGAATGCGAAGAAAGTTTTATACCATTTTGCGAGCGGGCGAGAAATCCCTCACCATCGTTGCCGAGCATACGCAGATGGTGGCCCTGCAGGAGGCTGGAGGCAAGCCACCGTTCTACATGGTTGATTCCTATCCCTATTTTATCGACGTGGTAAAGCTCATCGGGGCCAACCAACCCGTGATGAGCTTGATCGGCCATGAGGAAATGCTGATGGCGGGCCACTACAACAGTATTGCCGACGAAGCTGCCCAGCACGTAAAGACCATCCTTGAGCATCAGCCGAGCGGGCCGTACATGGTTGGGGGCTGCAGCGCATCGGGCATCGTAGCTTATGAAATAGCGCAGCAAATGTCCGCGCTTGGTCGTGAAGTTGGCCTGCTCGTTCTATTTGACACGCCCAATCCATATTACATGCGCGAATACTCCACTTTTTGGATGAGCCTAAATAGCTATCGTGACGATCTGACCCGGCTGTCTGCGCGCGAGATTCCGAAATGGGCCGCAATGAAATTTAAGGGCCTGATCGCCAAAAAAGCCAGTTGGCTTCAGAATGTATCGCGCGGGGCCGTCGGTGGACAGGATCAATTAGGCCCCTCGGAAAAGCGAATCGAGATAGCGCGCAAATATCGCGCGGCTGCTTATTCAGGCAGGGTTCTTCTTTTCAAGCGTCATCGGGAGCTTACTGGACGTTATCTAGATCCCTGGTTCGGATGGGGCGAAGCGGTTCGCGGCGATATAGAGATTTGTGAGGTAAACGCAGTTGATCATTTGGAGATATTCAAATCCGAGCTCGATCGCGCGATTGTCGCGCAGAAGCTTCGCGAATGCTTCAATTATGCAATCGCAACATCTTCTCCCTGTTCAAAAGCGTATCGCAAACCCAGCTTGGAAATGACGGCCAACCGCGATTAAGGTCGGACTTATTGGGCCGCGGCCAAATGAATTCGGTGATCATCTTTATCCATCTTGGATTGTCGGATGATTATAACAGGCGAGACCTAGGCCAAGCTGATAGAGCGCCGTAAGTTCATAGCCAGCACCGGCTTTCTCTTTCTTGGCTGGATACGAATGTCATCCGGCGGGTGTATTTGTTAGAGTACTACGCAGCTGAAACGAAAAGTTTGAAAGCCCCATGTTTTGATCTCACCGACCTGCACCTGAATTGGCCGCATCGGGGCAGACTTCGGAAAAAGGGTTTCCCGAGCTTCTTCTGTTCAGCTTCAATCCCTGTTGCACTATCAGACTGGAATCTGAAAATTGATGGACCGATAAAACACCCGAATTAAACTTGGCTACAAAGAACGTAAAGTATCTAACTGAAATCCATCTTCCTGCCCAACAAGATAGGGGGGTGCCGGGAAGGCCCGGGCTTTGATTGGTTCGCTGGAGTATGAGCGATGAATTGCAACAATGCCTCACTTATGAGTGAACAACAAACCTGAGCAAGGGTGAAGCAGTTTCATGCACTTGGCTTGGCGAGAATGGAAGCAGGAGATGGAGAAGGGTGGTAGAAGGTAAGGATCGCTTTTGTCAAGGCTGCGCCCCAACCACGCTCTGCGTCGTAGAACGGTGATTGCAGCGTCATGCACGCAGCACGCTTGGCCTCATAGAATTCCACGTCATCGCACAGCTTCAGAATAGCGTTCCCATATGCCTGAACGTCGTCGGTGGGAACCTCAACTACTCCCTCGCGCACATAGTCCAAGGCAGGACATACGTCCGAAGTAATCACCGGACGACCGCTAAGGATCCCTTCGGCTACCACCTGATTGAAACCTTCGACGAAGTCGCTGGTGGTAGGGACAATGACAATGTGACTCTGCGCATACATCTGGCGCATTACGGGCTTGGAGCAATGACCGTGCAAACGGAACCGCTCCTCCAAGTTCCCAGCGGCGGACTGCATGCGCAATTCCTCGAGCGCGGAGCCGGTACCGCAGAGGTCGAAGACGATCTCGCCGCGGCCGGCGGCGACGAAGCGGCGGGCGATCTCGAACAGGTCGAAAACGCCCTTATCCCTCTCAATGCGACCGGCGTACAGGACGCGGAAAGGATGGCGTACCGAGGACGGCAGACCGCTCTCGGCGAACTCCTCCCTACGATACGTTGGCAGAAACTCCAGGACCGGCGGGTGGCGCGAGGCCGTTAACTCCTCGATCTGCTCGGCGATCTCATGAGAGGCGCTGAGGATGGCACAGGGCACTCTTCGAAAGAACCGGCCATCCAGCCAGCGAACGATCCGGGCACCGCGACTCTGGGGCTTTTTCTTTGGCCACAATACACAGTGCAGGCTGGGAATGACCTTGATACCAAACAGAGGAAAAAGCGCCAGACAAAACCAGTAGGCGGTCCCAGATGAAACCACCACCACATGGGCCCGGAAGCGCAAAGCACTCAAGAGCAACCGAACCGCAGACAAAAGCTGGCCGAGGTGATACAGAAAGGTCGGCGCTGTTTCGAAAGAAATCGCCCGGTGGACCAAGGTAAAGGAGCCCTGCTGGAGGGAGCCCGGACTGCGACAGGACGCGATGGTGTAACTTTCGACATGGAGTTCCTGGCAGACATCATAGAACTGACCGGAATAGGTCACACTGACTTGCGAGGGATCGTCCGGCCCCTGCAACCAATGATGGAAGGTGCCGATAACATCGCCCGGTCCAGCCGCATATACGACGCGCAGGTGTCTCACGGTCGGCGACTTTTCTGAGACGGAACGGGCATGGCTTCGGTTAGTACTATACTCACGAGTATCGACGGCCAGGTTTCCGGTAATTTCGCTGGATTCATGCTTCTGTATTGCTGGCGATCCTAACAAAGCGTTTCCTCTGGGGCCGACCCGGCACGTTACTTATACTCGATCAATTCGGCCGTTCGGTCACTTAGCCGATCTCGCTGATATTTCAACTGTCCAAATAAAATCGGTATTTGTCCCAGGTGAGAATGTAGCCCATGAAGTATTCGAGTATCCAGGTCAGCGCGCCTCCATCGCGATCGAATCGCAGTCCGAATTGAGAGCGCAACCATGATTACGATCGCAACCACGATTGGCATGAACGACCGAGTAACTATACTTAGTATTGGCGAACCCAACACTATCGCCAACATCGCGGGCCCGTGGATGAGATTGCGACGCGCCTGTCGAGACCAAACGGGCGAACCGCTGTCGCGAAGTTTTTCGGAGATTTCAGCATAAGCATAACCAGTGCGAACGGACCGGCGCCAATATTGCGCAAAACGATGAATAGCCAGATCATGCCCTGTCATTCGCCGGTCGAGATGCATGATCCTATAGCCCAGCGTGCGAATTCGCGAACATAGTTCCGCATCTTCCCCCGCAATCAGCCGTTCATCGTAACCGCTGACGCGTTCGAGCACGTCGCGACGGATCAGAGCGTCGCCGCCGCACAGTTCCACTGAGCCGGGTCGCACGATCCAATCCAAATCCAGCACGCGGTTGTAAATCGAATCATTCGTGTTGATTTCGCGACGATCGCCAAACACCACCGCGACGCTCGCATCATCGAATTGGCGGCTGGCGTATCCAACAAAATCAGGAGCCAGGATCGTATCGCCATCGAGGAACAGCACGATGGCGGCGCGTGCCGTGCGCCATCCCGCATTGCGTCCCACCGCGGCGCATGGGCGCGCGGGATTGACCCGGATTACTCTCGCTCCCAATTGGCGAGCACGCTCGACACTGGCATCGGTCGAAGCCGAATCGACATATATGATTTCGACAGCACCACCTAGCGGGGGGTCCATCGCCACAACTGACTGGAGGCACATTGTCAGGCGGTCGCCCTCGTTGCGTCCAATCACCACGACGGAAAGAATCGGTCTATCGTTCATCGCACGGAGTCCGTTTTTTCAGCACCAACGTGCCGCATTGCCTAGTAACGTCTGATCGCTGAATCATTGTCGGGCGAATCACCACGGACGCGGCGGGGATATTTTTCCACCCTGCGTATCGGTCCATGCCTGCTTCATCGTTGCGATAGCGGTTCGTGATTCAGCAGCCGCGGCTCGTTTTTCGTCAGAACTCGACAGCGAATTGCGCAGCACCCGCATCCGGTTCCACCACGTCTCGAATAGCATCATAGACCACGCACCCGGAGCACCGTGATGTTTCCTGTCGTACAGCAATGCGGCGCGCATTCTCCACAGCACGAGCTGTGAACCGACAGAAGAAACCTCGTGAGTCTTCATGGTCTTGGCCGATTCACCGCCGAGATGCACCGTTACGATATCGGGCCAATACCACACTTCGTTTTTCGCCGCCTTGATTCGGCGGCACAAGTCCACCTCTTCGCAATAGAGAAAGAACCGCTCGTCAAAGAATCCTACTTGATCGAGCACGGCACGCCTGATGATGCTGTAGGCGCCGGGCACCCAATCAACTGGCGCCGAGCTAAGGGGATCGGCCCATGTGCGATCGGCACGTCCGAAAAATCGCGAGTTCGGATACTTCGCCGCGAGTCCCGAAAGCGTGAGCAGTACATTAAGCGGCGACGGAAACATCCGGGCGGACGGTTGCCAGGAATCGTCGCGTCCAACCAACCTGCCGCCCGCCAGGCCTACTTCAGGATGGGCGTCCATATGCTCAATTGAGACCCGCAGGGCACCTGGGCGCAGGAACGCATCGGAGTTCAGCAAAACGATGTAGCGTCCACGTGAAATTTCGAATCCGCGATTATTGGCGGCGGCAAAGCCCAAGTTGGATTCGCTTCGAATAAGCCGCACTTCCGGAAACTCGGCAGCAACCATGTCAGCCGAGCCGTCGCGGGAAGCATTGTCGATTACTATTGTCTCGTGCGATACGCCGGCCGCCCCGCGCTGCAATAGTTGAATGCATTCGCGCAAAAGATCGCACGTGTTAAATGATACGATCAAGATCGAGGCTTCAGGAACACTTTTATAGTTCATTGTTAGGAGGATTCTGCGGCTTGGTCTAACTATAGCTAATGATCTGAGCCGGGTTGTTATATTGTAATGCGGCAGCATTCGTCATATAGGAGACTGCTGCGCGTGAAGAGTCTGGGGGATGAAGAGCGAGAGACGTTATACGGTTGTGACCTCGCGCGTGCAGATTGTCGCCGTATGTGGAGCAGCCACCACACGGCGGTCGCGGGCGGTCCACCCGGAATCATCCATGCCGAACGGATAATACCACGCAAGCATGGAATGTATTATACCGGCATTGCTCACCGCGGCGGAAGCAGTTTTAACCGGCAGGCGCTCGGAAGCATGGATACTTCTTATCGCCTGCTCACACATTTGACGGCAATCGTGTCGGCATCAACGCGTTGTGAGCCACGCCTGAAGATAGTACGCTACCGTCGCGCGCTGAGAGCCGGATTCACAATGGAAATTCCAGTTCAAGTCGTTTACGTTGATCCCGGATCGCCCGGATACCACTGCGTATATTATATGGCGCGGCTAGCAGCCGAACTTCTTAATGGAGAATTGGTCGTGTTGCACTCAAGACCTCTCCGAATGATTGAAAAACTGGGGGCCTTGCTTCCGCGAAAAAGGCGAGGATTGGCTTGTTTACTTATATGCCCTGCGCCTGCGGATCTCTCCTCGCTATTGCTAATCGAGAATTGGCGAGAACGGTACGGCCGGATTGTCGCGTGGGTATTTGACTCATTTTGGACAAGTCTAATTCCCCGATTCGCGCGCCTCGCACGTGTATTTGATCACGTGTTTGTGACTGAGCAGGAGGATCTCGATACTTGGTGCAAGATGGTGCCCGCTCCAGTGGAGTGGCTCCCTTGGGGATCTGATGTGTTGCGACTTGGCTCCGCCAATCCGCTTCGTCGTTTTGATCTGCTTCGAATGGGACGTCAACCATTACAATGGGAAGACGACGTGTCGAGCGCACTTGTGTGCCAGTCGCGAAACTTGAGATTTCAGGGTAGACCGCCATATTTCAGTGACGCGACCGACAACCAACGTTCGCTAATGGAAATTCTCAGCGACGCTAAGTACACATTGGCCTTCTCGAACCTTGTGAGCCCGAGCGTCCAAACCCACCCTAACCGCGAATATCTAACCGGGCGCTGGACAGATTCGCTGGCTGCTGGCGCTACCGTGGCTGGAGTTCCACCCCGCAGCGAGTCTGTACGATCACTCTTGTGGCCAGAAGCCCTACTTGATCTTGGGACTGTTAATCGAACCGAAGGGCTCGAAGTGCTTGCTAACACCGTTCGCGAATGGACTCCAGATCGCGCACGACTGAACTACATAAGATCCCTCGAACGCCTAGATTGGCGTTGGCGCTTTAAAAGGCTCGCGGACGCATTGGGTGTGCGCTCTTGCCCACTTGACACAGAGTTGAAGCGTCTAAACCAACTCATCAGTTCCGATCTGGCGACGATAGCTTGAGCGCAAACATCGAAGCCGCCGTATTCCGTTCCCACTAAAGATGGGCGGTTGGGCCATCCTGTGATGATGCGACTATCCCGCGTGACTTCGCCGCTCGGCCCGACGCCGCTCCTTTTCAACAGGAATCACTTAGCAGTTCACAGGGATCTCTAAGACTTACGATCCTTGCTGGAACGCCAACCGCGGTCGCTCCCCGAGGCACGTCTTGGAGGACAACGGCGTTTGCCCCAATTACGGCATGATCCCCAATTTTCACACCTCCGAGTATCCTAGCACCAGAGCCGATATCCACATGTCCTCCCAAAACCGGCGCACCTGGCATGGAGCCACTTGTCCCTATTGTCACTTGTTGAGAGATCAAGCAGTTCGGTCCGACGACTGCGCCCGGAAAAATGACCACCCCGTTGGGATGGTTGAGGAGCAACCCACCTCCAATATTACAATTAAGTGGAATGTCGGCTCCCGTAACGACGCTCCAAAAACGATGTTGGAAGACCCAATACTTCCTTAGCCATCGCCAAGGAATTCCTCGCTTCTTCCATTTCTGGTAGGACCTAATCGAGCGCAACAAGCGACGGCCCGGATCCCAAAATCTTCGGCAACGTTCACGGCTCCAATCAGGAGTATCTGCCGAAATTTTGTCCTCCTCGGGCATTTCTCGCTGTCCCCTCATCATCCCAGTTTCCCGAATATCTCAACACGATACTATAGTTCTGTCATACTGCCCCGGTGCTTTTGCAACTTCATGCGATCCTGTAAGCGCAAGGCCTTCGTGCACTGACCTTGGTATCATTTCGCTTGCTGTACCCCACTAGGCAACGATTCTAAATACGCTATTGCGCTCATAACTGTTGACAAACCACCGTGAATTAATTCCATGAGAAACCAAGAATCTTAGACTCACAAATAATACGCCGGAACGCAATTGAGCACCGCCATTCCTTCTTTTAAAGCATTCTCATAGTGTGACTTAGCGTTGGTCGCGCGCGCTCAAGCTATGCCATCACTCTTCGAATTTCAGACTTAGGCAACCGCGCGGCACCTCGGACCTCGACAATCGATTTCAACGCCAGCACCAAAACCAAAGCCTCGCTCCAGCCCGAGAGCAGAAACAAAAGCTGCGTCGTCTGGGCACCCAACCACACTGTGGCGATCGAAATGACAATAGTGACGTATATACCCAGAAACGTTAGCGCAATTGATCCAGGGAAAGCCGTACCGTGGTGCGCAATGCAAAAGATCGTCAAACGGCCCATCATCCAGACTAGAATTGCTACGAATAGACCTAGAGCATATTCTCCTGAGGTCAGCGCAAGCAGGAGGTAATGGTTGTCGACGGAGGTCAAACCATCGACGGCGGGAAAGTTATTTCGGCCCCATCCCCACACGGGCCTCTCCTCGAAAATTACCATATATTTTTGAATGAGTTCGTGCCGGTAGGCCGCGGTCTCTTCCATTTGGCTCGTAGCTTGATCACGCTCAACCCAAACGTATGACTTGGTAGCCTGGAATAGGGGAATTCCTACAAACAGGATCGCAAGAGTAACCATCGCAATCGTCTGTTTTCGATTCCGAACGCGGCCTAGACCGACCACTAGCGCCCCAATCCCAGCTCCTAACCAGGGTCCGCGGCTCAAGGTCATTATACTTCCGGCGATAAGCCACAGTTTACAGAAGCGCGTCCTGCTGATAGGAAGGTAAGGTAATTTTGTCCGCCAATAACCTCCCCGATCAATCCAATAATTCAGTCGATAAGCAATTGCAAATATAATCCCCGCTATAATCGCATGCCCGTAAGGACCGGCTGTTCGGAGGAAACTGTAGCGGCCCGCCCAAATCGCGGAGGACTGCCCGGGGAAAAAGTGCATTAGAACCATGTCAAAAGGATTCTTCCCCATACGGAATTCATAGACATTAACGATTGCGACGATAGTGAGACAGGTCACAATTCGTTTCGCAATATCCATGTAAAGATCTTCGCGCGGGAAAATGCTTTTAGCTACAATGTAGGGAAAGGCCGAATTACAAATCAACTCGATTGCAAAATTGCGGGCTTCAGCGAAATCCTTGTTTACATATTCAGAGATGACCGAAACCGCCACATAACTCACTAATAGAAGATCGGTGAAGCTCCATCTCCAATCACGCCACGACCGGGCGATCAGAAGTCCAGCGATCGGAATGATTGCAGTCTCATTGAAACTCAGATGACCGGTAATCATCCAGTGATAGGTATCCGGCAGTAGAAGCAGGGTGGGCAGGTAGACGTCAATCAGCGCGCGTTCGGGCCCGCGCCGAATACATATCAGTAGGGCGATAAGTCCGGGAATTCCGGTGATTAGAGTCATCCTGCCAACTCAGTTTCCGGCCTGACTGAAACTTTCGCAATCGTGGGGCTCTCTGGATCTTCATTGAGGAGAACGCCATACAACTCCAGTGCACGATCTATCTTGGCGGGCCAACCGTAGAGTTCGCAGGCGCGCCGGTACGCGTTTTTTCCCCGGCGCCGCCAGCTCTCGGGATTACGCACGATATCGCGCAATGCCTCGGCCAGTGCAGCGATCGTCTGCTCGACCCCATCCGGAGGGATCGCGCGCCCCACGGCATCGTCGACGATCTCGGCCGGTCCGCCGAAGGCAACCGCCAGTACCGGTCGGGCACAAGCCATCGCTTCCAGCAAAACCGCACCGCCCGATTCCCGCACTGAGGGTAAACAAAAGACGTGAACGGCGCGCATAGCCGCCGCAACTTGGTCAAGACTGAGCGCGCCGAGAAAGCTAACCTCGTTCGTTAGACCCAGTTGTTGCGTTTCGGCGCGCCATACCGCGCTCATCGGACCGTCACCAATTACGCTGAGTTCGATCGGAAATTCAGCGACCACACGCGCGACCGCTCGGAGCAGCAGGCCAACCGCCTTGAAAGGCATCAGCCGTCCAACAAAAAGCACGCGCAGCGGTTCGCTGCGGGAGGGCGACGCTGGCCAGACCGCAGGAGTGAAAACATTGAGATCGACGCCGTTTTCTAGCATCTGAATGCACCGCGAGCGATAACGGCGGGGAACTCGATCCATGGTTGCGCGAGTCGCGGTCAAAATTATCGCGCTATTGCGCGTTGAACCGAGGCAGGCGTCGATCAGGCGGCCAAGATTACGCAACGGGAAGATCCATGAGTACTCATCGCGCAGGATCGCACGGAAGCCATGCGGACTCGCGACACCGCAATTGAGCGGTCCCTTGATGAGCGGCAGCCCCAGCCGATGCAGCCGCGATGCTGCCAGCGTCGTCACTGGCGTGACAGCGTGCAGCAGGTCCCAGCGCTCGCCATCCGCGATATGCTCGCGGAGCATTCGCAGCGCTACGTGATCAAACACGAAGAAGTCCAGTGCGGAGAGCATGAAAGCCGCATGTTCAGCGCGCGGAAACAAACGTGTGGCTAATCGATAGAGCGGCCCCGCAAACCACTCGGTGTCAACGAATATCACTTCAGAATTACACATAGGTGAACCGGCGCGCTCAAGTGCCGCGCGATTCCGCACATGAGTAACTAGTGTGACACGCACGCGCTCACTCAAACGCCGATACCATTCCCATCCTATCTGTGAGACGGAACCCATCCCGGGGCCGCATTGATACGCCAGCAGTAAAATGCGCGGATTAAAACTCGAACTCGTCATTCCAAGTCACACGTAAGCGGATACATGAAATACCAATAATGATTCAGCTGCGCGGCGCATCAGCTTGAGTATCACGATAAGTGGGCAATACTCTCAGATGGCACGCCGGAGATGGGCAGCTCGACAGGTTCGGTTGAAAGCGCTATCGGAAGACTTTCCCGTTCGGCCTCATACCGGGGAGTGGCGTTGAAATCGTCGAGCCGGCCACCTTGCATAACCACTCCGATCACCGGTGGTGACAGCTTATTCAATTCCTTAAGAGAAGCCGTGACATCGGCTAAGCGGTCACGTTCAGCGCGCACCACGACGATTACACCTGCCGGGTTTTGTACAAGCATTTCAGTATCGGCGGATCCCAGGATAGGTGGAGCGTCCAAAAGCACTAGCTCATGACTCGCGAGAGCGAGTTCAAGCATTTCTTGAACGCATCTCATGGTTAGTCTTCGGCGCTTCTGACACTGACAAATGGCTATTCTATCAGGCTGCGAATCCGAAGCCTTCGTGATCGTGTGAACGCATAAGTCAAGCGGATTCCTTTGAGCGACAGCACGCTCGCTGGCACTGTCCAGCTTTTTGCCGTTGAGACGAGCTGGTCCATTACTTGGTCCGTGAGTATGATCATGTCCATTTGAGGATCGCTTCTTATAGCGAATGTCAGCGTGGAGCGCGTTAGCCTCCACGGCAACGGTTGACGCACCAAGGTCGGTAAGTTCATTTGAAAGCGCAAGCGTGAGTGATGATGCTCCCGCCATCTCTCCAACTGCGGTGATCACAAAGACTCGCGTACCCGCTCGCCGGCGCTCGCGTAAGATCCCTAATGCGATTCGGCGCAAGGTTTCACGAGCTGATTGCGTATCTGGCCTCGGCGTACTGCCCAGTACCGGCATCTGAAGTATTGTCTCGAGTTCCCGCGATGACTTGATGCGCGTATCTGTAAGGTCGGCCAATGTGGGTACAGCAATGCCAAGCAGGATCGCGAACAAAATCGACAAAGCGAAGATCTCTTTGCGCTTACCCCCTTCGGGTTTGTCGGGCAACTGTGCGGGCAGTTCCAGGCTTGCGACTCCCGGCGATTGAGTCTGCAGCCGAACCATATCTATCCGGTCGTCGATTTCGCTAATCGCTTTGAGGTGGCTTTCGAATTGTTCGTGCGCCGTTAGCGCCTGATTATATTTGGATCCAAAGGAAGCGACGCTCTCTCTCAGCGCGCCAACTTCTTGTTCGATCCCATCACGGGCACGTTGCGCCTGGTCGACGCGCGTTTGAGCCTCCGAAATTTTGTCGTGCACCTCCGCCGACCGGGTGCCGAGCAAGATAGAACGGGCCTGCTCCATAGCGTTGGCATCGATAAGACTGATTTCGTGGTCAATATCGGCAACTTGCCGTTCAAGCACCGGACGGCCGGGATGGGTGGGAGCAAGGCCTTGCAGCTCTAGAAAAGTGGTTTCGCGCTGCTTTCCCAACTGAGCCTTCTGGGCAACGAGTTCTTGATTCCCGAGAAGTATCTTTTGCGCAAGCGCGTTCAAATCAGCATCTGATGGGCGAGTTTGCTGGACTTGAAGGGCTGCCAGACGCGCCTGTTCTACAATCAACTGGCGCTGCTGCTGCTCGAGCGCTACATTCGCGTTGGCCAGCTTCCGATCGAATGGATCGCTCGCGGTGGTGGAGAAGGTGGAAACACCTAGTTCCTGCGCCAGTTGACTCAGTTGAGCGCGCTCCGCATCCGCCTGTTGCTGAAGATTGCCCCTGCGTTGGTCGAGTAACCTGACGCGCATATCCGATCCACTCAATTCTTGCCGCTCTTGGCGGGAGAGGTATGCGTTCACCACCGCATTTACAATCTCGTCCAGGCCTCCGGGTTTCGTGCCTTGAAGACTAATCGAGATCAGAAATGTATCTGGAATCCATTCCACCTTGAGCGCATCCACCAACCGCTCCGCCGCATGCTGCTCGCTCTCTTTAGGCAGTTGCCATAGCGAAGCCTTCGGCCCGAGCAGCTTAAACGCTTCGATCATAGTCTCAGGGTTGTCGATTTCGAAAACCTGCTGTTGCACAAAACTGCGATACTCGATGTTCGGCATAAAGGAAGGATCGAGTCCCGTTGCGAGACGTGTATCGTAGTTAGGCAGCACGCGAACTGAAGCGATGGCTTTATACTGGGCGTGGCCGAAGAACATTGCCGCTACCAGGCCCAGCATGAAAATCGGAAGTGCAATCGCCAGCGCGAGCTCTCGATGATTCCTGGCGCTAGTGATCGGTTCTACTATCCGGCCGGGCACAATCCAGGAAGTGGAACGCGGCTGCGCCGGCAAACTGAATTGTTCAGGCGATGCGCTCATCGGATTCTCCAAATCCCAACGTGCCGAGCACGCGAGATAATTCATTTCGAATTATGGACCGAAACCAATGTCGCTCGTCGGAATCGAGCACAATCCGGTCAATTGCGACCACAAGTACGAGGGCGTAAGCAAGGCCCACTGCGGCCATGATCGCCAGTCCCTGCCATCGAGTCCCGTGTTCAACCAACTTCCAGACTGGAATGACAAGCGATGCGCTGATGAGGTAAGGCAGGAGTCCGGGAGCTACCACCATGCGCAGATATTTCCGCCAGGACACTTCCAATATCCGGTTCGCGTGAGCAACAAAGAAAATTGACGAAACCACTGTTGCGACCACCACGGCACTTCCGAGCCCTGAGGCGCTCCAGTGACCGAGAACAAGGCGTGATACCGGTATTGTGGTGACCGCCATCAGCAGATTCGGGACTATATAATAGAATTCCTCTCTCGGCCGCCCAATTCCCTTAAGGATAGATGTTCCCGGGCCCGTCATATGATGAAAGTTCTGTTGCACGGCAAAAATAGTCATCAGATAGGCACTGGCCGGATAGGCCGGTCCGAGCCAAACCGTCAAGCATGGTGCCGCTGCGACTGCGAGCAATGCGCAGACTGAGGAGGCGGCGAGGTGGTTGTAGCGAGCGCCTCGCAAATACAACTGAGACACCGCCCGATTATCGCCCAATGGCTTGTCCGCGCGACCGCCCTGCAGATAGGAAGCCGCCGGGAGCAGCGAACCTGCAAAAGCGTCTGTAACCATGCTCGACATGTTCGGCCATTTATCGCTCAAATCCATCACGCCCACCGCGTTGAGTCCGATGAGGGGGGCCGCAATAACGCGCTCGATAGTATTGAGTGCAATAGACAAAAGAGCACTTAGCTGCACCACGGCGCCGTAACCGGTCAGCTTACGAAATGAATCAAGCGACACCCGCCATGGAGAGATGCGAAGCCATGGCAACATCCTGAAGGCCACAAACGCACTTAAGGTAATCGAAAGAGCCTCGCGAACCAGAAAGGCCTCCGCCAAACCAAGCAGGCCATGGCCGGCCCCGACCAAATAGAAAATCAGCACCATTTCGGTGAGATAACAAATGACCCATACGCCTTGCGCCTCAGCGATCTTGTGCGAGCCGTAAAGCGCCATTGAAAAGACGTTAAAGACCATGCTGCACAGGAATATTCCGATCACCATCATAATCGCCGTCTGCGCCTCGGCGAAAAGCTGCGTGGGTACCCGTAGCCAGATTAATACCTGATGCAATTCCAGCGTCAGAATTCCGAAGAGCACCGCACACACTGCGGCCGTCGCGAACAGTCCTGTTGATAAAAGAGCATTGGCCTTTTCAGTTTCGCCGCGCGCCGTGAATTCAGCAGTATACTTTACGTATACGACCGAAACGCCCATCGTCGTTACGCCAACATAGGAAATCATGATGAAAATCGTTGCCCACACGCTGTAGGCCGAGAGCCCTATCCGCGCGAGCACGAAGGGTGGAATAAGTAGCCGTGTCAGTAGATAGCCGAATCGCGCTGCGGCGTCGCGCCCGATGTTGCGTGTCAGTGCCGCTCTGACTATGGCCGCATGCCCGACGCGAACCTCCGACTGCGAATCTTCCGGCGTTATCGGTTGTAATGCCGCACTCATTCAAAAAATCGCAGCCCCGACTAGAAGAGAGCTCGTAATCGGATTGATCTGCTGCAAGACGTACCCCACCTTGGCTATGCCGCTCTTCGGCACATAGATGATATCGCCTTCCTTGAGCGCATAGTTCCCGTCACCGTTACCACCTAAGAAGGTTTTAAGGTCGATGACCTGTTGCAGGTTCTCGCGTGGACGTGCTAGCACAATCTTGCTCGGCTGCCCAGCGTCGCTGGGACCACCGGCCTGAGCAAGCGCGTCGAGAAATGACATGTTAGGCGTAAGTTGATAAGCACCTGGCTTGTTGACCTGCCCCATTACGTACACCAGCTGATCGGACGAGTCAGGCACGTAGACATAATCACCGCGACGCATCATCAGGTTCAGCGCCAAATCCTCGCCTCGATAAAGCGGACGAAGATCGATCCATAGGACGCGATCTTTGCCGCGGAAAACGGCGCAGCGCCTAACCTCCGTCCCCTTCCCGTCAGTTGCCTGTCGGGTTCCTGCTTTCGCCAAAACCTCGAGCAGAGTGGGATTGTCATTGAACGTAAGCAAACCCGGATTCGTGACATGTCCGAGAACGGTAATGGTATTACCTCCGTAGCTCAACATGGTAATCGTCGCGTAGGCTCCCAAGTAGTATTCCGACAGCGCACTACTTAACTTGACACTCGCCTCATCCGTCGTCATTTCTGAGATGTGGACCGAACCCAGAAACGGGACCTGAATATTACCGTCGGGCCCTACCACATGACTGCCGGACAATTCGGGGCGCGCCCAGACCGTCACATTGACTTGGTCTCCGGGGCCTAACGTGTAACGAGCTCGGGGACCCTCGTCGAACCGCTTAATCGCTGCCGTCGTGGCGGGTGAGAGAGGATCTTCGGAGTATGAGTTCTGCAATCCCGCGGCGCCCACTGGAAGTGATGGCACGGCCTGGGTTGCGCACCCAATGAATAGCAACGCAGCGATCGATACGCATAGCGCAGCCAAGACTCCGCGCGCCGTGCGAGAAAAATCGTTCAACTGAGTGCTTCCGACACGACCCAGTTTGACACCGCCTTGGTACTCTTTTAACAATTGGTACATGTCACTTAAGCGCCACCGGGCCGGCTCTCTGGAAATAGTCTCGCTACCTGAACGGCTCGATGCTTCAACTGCTGTGTCGATTCGCGACGAGTTGCGCAAAATCGTTAACGCCGGATCGTTGCGGCTCCTCTTGAATGTATCGGCAGTTGAGTTCATCGATTCGAGTGGGCTTTCCGTGTTCATTAGTGTGCTAAAGCACGTTCGACTGAGAGGCGGAGATGTCGCCCTATTCGGCGTTCGCCCTCAGGTCCGCGCGCTGCTAGAGCTCACCCGAGTGCATCGTGTATTGGAGGTCTACGATGACGAAGCGATTGCAACACAGATGTTTGCACGAACAGAACACTAGTATCCGTGGATGCAGGCCGAGAAGCTAGGAGCGATTTAGATACTTCATCAAAGTGATACGATTCGTCTCCCCTTTGCGTTCGTACTTCACCTCGTCCATCAGACCTTGAATAATGCTTAAACCGCGCCCCGGTTCAGCTTCACCTGCATTTTCCATTCCTGCCGACATTGCCATCGCCGCCTTGAAGTCGAATGGCGCTCCGCTATCCATAATCATGAATTCGACTAGATCGGACTCAAGCCGCACTCGCACCGTCACCTGCTTGTCTCGCTGATAGTGGTGAGCATGCTCCACAGCGTTGTTTACGGCCTCTACTACGGCCACTTCCATTTCGAACGCCGACTGCTTGCTGACCGGGATAAAGGTTGCGATCTGGTTAATCGCGAGCCCGATTAGAAAGACATCTTCGAACTGGCTCTCGATTGAAAGTGTTATTTCTCCCGTGCGCAAATCGGCTCGGCCCTCTTTGCCGGCCTCACTCAGCCACGAAGCGCAGCAACGGCCATCTCCTTGCTCGGAAAAATGCGGAAAACCTTATCTAGTCGGGTGAGCCTGAAGATACTCAATACAGTTCCCCGCACCCCGCCTATCACCAATTCTCCGTCGGCGCCAAGCCGCTTAAGGGCCCACACTGCTGCACTTAGTCCACTGGAATCGATGAATTCGACCTCTGAGACGTCGAGCGCGATGCGGTGGTGGCCGTTGCCGATTAGTACCGCAATTCGTTCCTTGACGAAGGGCGCCGTGCTTGCATCAAAGCGCGAGTCGAGCAGCTTGATTACCAAGGCATTGCCATCAAGTTGTTCCTCAAGGCGCATGCTAGTTTCCACCACTTGAAAGACCAGGCTCAGCGCTCGTGGGCAAAACTCCGAATTCTTCCTCGATCGCTTGGGGGCTGCCAGCATAGGTGAGCGCCAGCATCGTTACGTCGTCATGCATTGCGATACCGCCGTTAAATCGGAAAAGCTCCGCCATGATCTTTTCGCATACCGCGTCCGGCGAGCACCCCGCACTTTCACCCAGCACTCGAGATAGTCCTTCCAGACCGAAGATACCGGACTCGTTGACGCACTCGGTTACCCCATCACTGTAAAGTAGAATTGAGTCTCCAGGATTCAATCTTCCGACATCCTCGTCGAAGGGCACCATGTGGTCCAATCCAATAATGGTCCCCCCTGCCTCAATCGATTCCAGCTGGCCGCCCCTGCGGATAATGATCGGCATAGGATGACCGGCCCGGCTGCACCGATACTCTCCAGTCTTACGATTGAGTACCAAGTAGGAAATGGTAAACGGCCTATCGAAACGATCGATCGGATACTCACGGTCGAGTGCTTCAAGAACCTGCCTGGGGGAGAACGCGGCGCATTGTTTCACCGGCATTCTTTCATCATCGACTCCCTTCGAAGGAGCAAGACTTATCGAGATCGCCGCGGTCATCATCGCTGCTGGCAAGCCGTGGCCGCACACATCGATCACATAGGCGGCCAGATGATCTTCGTCGAGCCAGTTATAACCCAGTAGGTCGCCGCCCACCTGATCCAGCGGCAGAAATCTCCAGGAGAGACTGACGTCTTGGAAGTTCTCGGTTGTGTGCTGCGGCAATAGTGATTTTTGAATGTAGGCGGCGGCCTTTAAGTCAGCGTAGTGTTGCGCTTGCTTAGTCATAAGATCGAAGTTCGCTATTGTTAGCTCCCTCCGCATGCGCTCCAGTTCGAGCTGGCTCCGCACTTGCGCCGCTACTTCTGCCCAATCGAACGGTTCAGTGATGTAATCAACTGCCCCCAGCTCCAAGCCTCGCAGCTTATCTTCCGATCGGATTCCGCGTGAAAGCAGTATTACAGGAATGTGCCGGCAGAGTTCGTCGTCTCTAAGTTCCGCCCAAACCTGGAAACCGTCCTTTCCGGGCAGGTTGGTGTCGAGAATGAGCAGGTTAGGTTGCGTGGACCTGATTGTTTGCAGCGCCCCTTCGCCGTCGGCGGCCAGCAAAGTTTTGCACTCCTGTTTGGCCAGCGCGTTGGCTAACTGCTCGCGCTTATCCGCGTCCGCGATAACTACGAGGACCGTATCTGCCCTTCCTCCGCGACCCGCGCGGCGGGGCTCAATTGGCTCGCGTAGTTGATCGGTCGCGACCAGGCGCATCGCCGATGACTCGTTCGAAGCCGGCACAACATAGTCCGGTCCGGAAACTAGCGCACGTCGATTTCCTAAAAGGCCCCTCATCTCAATCAAGCTTATAATGCCTCTGCAATGCTGGCTAGCTTTAGCAGCAAAGTCTCATCAATACCCAACTATACACTTATTATCCAACTTACGCTAGGCTTTATTTAGCCGTACTTATCACCGAGGGTAATCTTTAAAGATGATTTTGGGATTGATAAAGAGGTAATAGCATCTCATTAGATGCTTATGCAGCAAAGCCACGCTCTCAAGTTTGACTCAATGAGGCTGAGCTTTATTCATCTCCGATGAGCCACGGATGGCCTCACGCTTCGCTGCCGACCTTCGGGTACAAGTGTCATCCCCTCGAATGACGCCAGATCGATTCTCCGGCTTGAGTCTTTCGCAAAGGCCGCCGTTGTGATTCCGACGTTCGATCGACGATCGGAAGTAACCGCAGTAACCGATGGTTTTGTGGAGCACCACGCGCGGCGGCTTGCCAGCGACACAACAGCGCGAAGCATCCATCTCAGGTCTTCGCCAAGCGAGCGAGTGCCGACGTAATATGCCTCCATAATCCTGCGCTGCTCGTCAGGAGTGTCGTGCGATGCCGTCAATTGCACCGGTCCAAACAGCCCAACGTGTCCTTCATCTCGAACTAGCTCCCACTCCTCAATCCGTCCTGCCCCCCTGCCCGCTTCTAGTGGCTCGACACCGACGAGTCTTAGGCGCCCCGATACAACCGCCAGCAGATAAGGAAGGTAACGCAGCATCGGAACCGCTATCGCGAACTCGAAGACCTTGAACTCAACCTTCTTCGAGTCCCGCTCGCGATTTCCAACCAAAAGCTTGCTTCGTATCGGTGCTCTGGGATTCACTGCCATAGCTGCGATCAGCGCGATCGGCCACAGCCATAACGAGGCTGCAAGCAATATCGCGCCCATCGCGCGATCAGCGAGGTCGCGAATCAGGCCGCCGATTTCAGTACGGCGGATACTTGCTAGTAGAAAGCTATCGGCGACGGTTGCCACGGTTCCGGTATCGACGTGAATCAAGCGGTTACCCGCGACGATCGCGTTAGTCACTTCCACTAATTCGCCAACGTAGGTGTTCGGCATGATAACCGAAGAGCGAATCACCGCACGGTTGTCTATTACAACATCGTTGGAAACGACAACTCCGCCGCACAGCTCCGCGTTGTCCGCAATCCTGCACCGCGCGCCGATCAGTAAAGGGGTCTCCTTAATCGCATTCGCCGGCAGATTGCTGTGGCGGCCGACTTTAACCCCGGGCGCAACCTCCCTTCCAGGAATAACCAGTCCGGTAAAATGACCCGCCACCAGGTCAAGGCTTGCACGATGGAACTCCCGCAACGAATCGAGTAGCGAAAGGCGCGCTTCGGTAAATTCAATTCGAACTTCATCTTCGCCGCAGAGCGTCGGACTGGCTATATCGTTTGCTCGAAGCTGCGTCCCATTCCTGACCAGCCTCATCCCAGCTTCAACTCCTCCGATAGTCGCGACCACCGCTCGAGCTTCGGCCAATTGCGCCCTTTCAACAAATTTCGCAATTATCGGCGTGCGCAACATCTCGCCGCGCACTAGCAGATATATGTCGCCCAGCCTATGCCTGATGCGTTCGATCGTGCGCTCGTCGGATTCTCGGGCGGTCGCAAGCACATACTCGAACCGCATTCCCCAAGGGGTCCCATCACCTAGTACTGCTTCGACCGCATCGGCATGGGGCGACACGATCACGATAACCTCCTTCAGTTCCGCCATCGCCAGCGCTTCGACCGTATGCACTATCAGCGGCTTGCAAGCCACGCTTAGTAATGCGAGGCACGAAGCATCGGTCAGCGGCTCAAGTTCCGCAACCATGCGGGTGGCGAAAAGAACGGTCTTCACTGAAGCGCCCCTCCGGTCGCTAGACCCAGGCGCTCGCCCGCATATTCCCCTTGCTGCACGCACCGGCACCAATCCAGATTTTCAAGATACCAGGTTACCGTCTGGCGAATACCGCTTGCGAAGCTGATCTTGGGCGACCATCCCAGTTCACGCTCGATAAGCGAGCAATCGATCGCATAACGATGATCGTGGCCGGGCCGATCGGCCACAAACGTGATTAGCTCGGAATAGGTACTTAGTCCGCGCTCAATCACCGCCGCGTTGGCGCGCGCCGGAAGTAGCTCGTCCAACGCCCGGCACACTTCGCCCGCCACTTCGAGATTGGTCGATTCGCTATTACCGCCCAGATTATATTTCGCGCCGGGCCGCCCCCGCTGCAGCACGGCCAAAAGCCCTTCGCAATGCTCGCCGACAAATAGCCAGTCACGGACATTGCTGCCGTCGCCGTATATCGGCAGCGGTTTGCCATTTATGGCATTAAGTATCGTCAACGGAATCAGCTTTTCAGGAAACTGGTTCCGTCCGTAGTTGTTCGAACAGTTGGTAATCAGCGCCGGCAACCCATAGGTCTCGTAATACGAACGCACAAAATGATCGGCCGCAGCCTTGGAAGCGGCATAGGGCGAGTTCGGCGCATATGCCGTCCCTTCTCCGAACTTACCGTCTATACCCAGAGAGCCGTAGACCTCATCGGTGGATACCTGGACTAAACGAAATCCCGCACGTTTCTCCGCAGTAAGGCCAGCGTAATAGCGTCGCGCGGTTTCGAGCAGCTCGAATGTCCCCACCACGTTGGTTTGGAGAAAGTTCCGCGGTCCATCGATCGAACGGTCTACATGCGTCTCAGCCGCGAAATTGATAATCGCGTCCGGTTGCAATCGGCCGAACAGCGATTCGAGTTCGCTCGAATTGGTAATATCGCCGCGGACGAACTCAAAGCGCGCGTGATCCTTCAAGTCGTGAAAATTCAAAGGATTGCCCGCGTAGGTCAGCTTGTCGTATACGACTACCCGCAGCCCGGTCTGCGCGAGCGCGAGCCGCGCGAAGTTCGAACCGATAAAGCCAGCGCCGCCAGTGACTATGATCGTTCGCATAGTGACTCTCAGTAAGCTCCCCGGCGTTGCAGCACGGCCGATACGGTCCGGAACAATAGCTTCACGTCGAGCGACACCGACTGCGAGTCGATATACTCAGTGTCAAGTTCGACCTGCCTTGCGAAGGGGATCTCGGAGCGCCCGGAAACCTGCCAGATGCAGGTGAGTCCCGGAATCGCGTCGAGCCTGCGGCGCTGCGCCAGCGTGTATTGCTGCACTTCCGCGGGTAGCGGCGGCCGTGGACCCACCAGCGACATGTCGCCCTTAAATACGTTCCACAATTGCGGCAACTCGTCGATCGACCAGGTCCGCATAAGCGTTCCAATCCGGGTTCGCCGCGGGTCGTTCTTTATCTTGAACGTCACGCCGCCGGCCACTTCATTGCTGTCGAGTAACTCTTCCTTGAGACTCTCGGCGTCCGCACACATGGATCGGAACTTATACATTTTGAATAGTCGGCCGCGCTCGCCAACCCTGTTCTGGCAAAAAAACACCGCGCCGCGCGACGTGGCCTTCACCAACAAGGCGAAAATCAACAGTATCGGCGAGAGTGCCACCAGCAGAATAAGTGCGCCCACCATGTCGATCACCCGCTTAGCCGCGCTGGCCCCGCTGATCAACGCGATCCAGGCGAATTGCTTCAGGCGTGCCGTCGCTCGGCGCCAGCGCCAGCCGGCCTTAATCGACGCATATCGCCGCAGAATTCGCTCGCGAGTTTCTTCGTCAGGCATCTGCGCTTCACTCTCGGTGACTGTTCCAGTAACCGCCCGTACCGCTGCCCGCGAATTCCCGGAGATCGCCGATGGCCGGCCTCTTCCGCCACCAGAGCCGGTCCATCGATGCAACACCGCACTCCCAAACAGGCGCAGCGCGAATGGCGCGTCGTGGACTATGTAGCGGGTGAACAAACGGCGCGGCTCCTGCATTAGGCGGCATACCCACTCCAGACCGGTCCGCCGCATCCACGACGGAGCCTTTTTGAACTCTCCGGCGATCATGCTTAGACTGCCTCCGAGTCCCAAGAACCATGATCCGGGCAAATCTCCTTGCAACTGCTGAATCAGCCATTCCTGCTTTGGAAACCCGAAGCAGCAATAGACTAGGTCTGGTTTGGCCGCCAATACCTCTTCTTTGATCACCGCCATCATCGCGGCATCTTTCTCAAACCCCATCGCTGGACACAGAATGCCGGCAATCTTCAGTCCAGGATTAGCGCTGGCCAATAGCGCGGCCGCCCTCTCGCCGGTACCCGGATTGCCACCTAGAAAAAAAATTGACGCTTCTGCCTCTGCCGCGGCCGCCGTCAGGCTAAAAATAATCTCTGAGCCCGCAACGCGTTCCGGCAGCGGTGTGCCTTGAAGCCTGCTGGCCCACACCAATGGCATACCGTCGGCGAGCATCAAGGTGGCCTTTGCCGCGATCGTCTGGTTGAGCTCCGGCCGCTTGCAAAAAATGCGCAACTGATCGAGGTTGGGCGTTACCACCCAGCCGCCCCGCCCCTGACGCCAGTCCGTGATAATCCGGTCAACCACCTCTTTCTCTGTAAGAGCGTCAAGTGGAATACCCATTAGCGAAATCCGCTTCGCGCGAGTGTTGTGGCTGATTATCTGCTTCCCAATGCCATTGCTATCAGAATCACTCTCCTGCGCGACCGCTAACTGAGTCGGCGACCGCCGCCCGGCGAATAGCTCCTCCGACCGCGACGAGCCCGCTTCCGAGTGTTCGGATACCTCTGGGTTCCCCTTTCGCAGCAGACCATGCCGCGACCATGACGTGCCCAAACGCATAGCCCTTCCCCTCAAACGTAGCTTCAAATTGCTTCTCCCACTAACTCTGCGTGCAGGACTCGATCCCGTGGCAGGATACGTGCCGGAATTCCGACCGCGACGGAGTTCGAAGGCACGTCCTTGATCACCACTGAATTGGCGCCAATCGCGACGTCGTCACCGATTACTATCGTCCCCAGGATTTTCGCCCCCGCTCCGATATCCACTCGATCTCCAATGATCGGTGCGCCGCGCCGGCCCGTATGTTTCAGGCCAACCGTAACCCCATTGCGGATTACTATGTCGTCACCAAACACCGTGTCGCCGCTGATAATAATTCCGCCGAAATGCTCAATCTTGAATCTCCGGCCTATCGTGGTTTCGCAGGGCAATTCGATCCCAGTGAGGATTTGGACCAAAGTGAAAAGCAGCTTGTATAAAAACGATAACGGAGCGCGAATAATTCGATGCCTGAAACCATAGCGCCAGCGGCCGAAGCGATAGACCACCATTACCCACAAGCCCTGACGCCAGGGATTGCGGTCGTGGGTTATCCAATCTTCGCGTAAGTTCTCGAACATGAGGAATCTACAATGACCGAAAGGGCGAGATCCTTCCGGCTTCAATCGCGCGTCCGGTCTTCCCCGTGATTCCAAACCCTACTGCCGACCATCCGATTTGAGCTTTTCGATCGCTGACGTCGTCGTCGGCCAAGGCTCTCTGAACAGGACAATCCGTTGGCATATCGGGAACTTTCGCTTGCATTATGGAGTTCTCGTCTTTAACGAGGCACATACATGAGGAACCTTGACTTGCTCGACGTAATCCCCCCGCTACTAATGCTGCCCTGGTCTCAGTGGACCGACCCCTCTATTAAATGCCGAGATCTGACGGGAATCAAGAGGTAAAGATAAAGAGAGCTAAGAATGGCAAAGAACAGACTAACAAAGACCGGTTGACGAAAACTTCATCCCCGCCGGTTGCGCAACGCACATCGTCATGTTCTGCCAACTTATAGGCACCCTCGATGGGCACACGAATCATTTGCTAGTCACCCTTCCTGTATGTAGACGCTCAAGCCGGTGCGCGAATTCATCCAGCCCCTCTTGCCATGCGGGTAACTCGATCCGTGGATTCTCGATACTCGTCAGTACCGAATAGGAGGGGCGCGGCGCCGGCGCGGGAAACACCAGATGTGATACCGGTCGCACCGGTGTAGTAATACCAAGTCGGCGGAACAGCTCGCTGACGAGTTCCCACCGGCTGGTGCCGCCATGTCCCGCAAGATGATACGTGCCGTAAGCCTCGGTCTCTATCAACTGGCTAATGCCCGCCGCCAGATGCGGTACGTAGGTCGGCGATCCATATTGATCGCTCACCACTTTGAGCTGGGTCCGCTCGGCAAGCCCGTGCATCGATAACAGAAAATTCTTGCCGGCTTCCCAAAAGAGCCATGCCGTCCGCACTATGTAATGCCGCCGATTCAACGATCGGACTGCGTCCTCACCGGCGAGCTTGCTTGCCCCATAAACCGATAACGGATTGGTCCGATCAAATTCATGATACGGACGCCGACTCGCGCCGTCGAAAACATAATCGGTCGAAACGTGCAGTAATGGTATTTCACGCGCCGCCGTTGCGACCGCAAGATTGCGCGGGCCGACCGCGTTTACCGCATACGCTTCTTCGCTATGCGACTCGGCACCGTCCACGTCGTTGTATGCCGACGCGTTGATTACCAAGTCCGGCCGCTGGCCGCTAATCGCATCGAGAACCTTGCCAATTTCTGTAATATCGAGTGCGCAATGGTCGAGCGCAATCACTTCGTGCCGCTTGCAGGCTGTCGCCAGACAGCGCCCAAGCTGACCTCCTGCACCCGCAATCAAAACCCTCAAGCGCTTGCCTCGTTAACCTTCGGCAGCAGGTCCATTTGCTTTTCTATCGTAAGCGCACTGCCGTCCTTCGGCGAAAGCAGCGGCGCCGCGATCGGCCATCTGATCCCGATTGACGGGTCATTCCAGATAATCCGCAACTCGTCTTCGGGGTCGTAATAGTCAGTGCACTTGTATTCGATTTCCGCAAACTCGCTGACTACACAAAGGCCGTGGGCATAGCCGGCTGGTACATACAATTGGCGAAAATTGTCGGCCGACAACTCCAATGATATCCATTGCAAATAAGTCCTCGACCCCCGCCGAATATCCACTACGACATCGACGATCGTACCCGCCAATGCCCGCACCAGCTTGGCTTGCGGATGCTTTCGCTGCGCATGCAGGCCGCGAATCGTGTCGCGCACCGAACGCGAATGATTATCCTGTACAAAGCGCGGTTCGATTCCGCCCTGCCCGTATTTGTCCGCGCGATAGGTCTCGAGAAAAAAGCCGCGCCCATCGCGAAATACGTCGGGCTCGATTATAGTCACTCCCGTCAGGCTGGTCGGCAAAAATCTCATGATGATGTCACCGTTGCTGCTCGCCGAGTCGCATCAGGTACTGCCCGTACCCGCTCTTGCCCATCGATTCCGCGAGCCGCAGCATCTCGCCGGTTGTGATATAACCCATGTGCCATGCTATTTCTTCAATACAAGCGACTTGCAGTCCTTGCCGCTCCTCGATCGCCTGGATAAAGTTCGACGCCTGCAGCAACGCATCTTGCGTGCCCGTATCGAGCCACGCGATCCCGCGTCCGAGCTTTTCAACCCTCAGCCGCCGCTCGCGCAGATAACGCAAGTTGACATCGGTGATTTCCAGTTCGCCGCGCGCCGACGGTTTCAGCGCTGCCGCAATCTCGCTGACTGAATTGTCGTAAAAGTATAGTCCAGTAACCGCGTACGATGATTTCGGTTGCCGCGGCTTCTCAACCAGGTCGAGCGCCTCACCATGCTCGTCGAATTCTACTACGCCGTAGCGTTCAGGATCTTTCACCCAATAGCCAAATACTGTCGCCCCTTCCGTATACTCAGTCGCCCGGCGTAGAATTTCCGGCAGTCCATGACCATAGAAGATGTTATCGCCGAGCGCTAACGCAACGTTGGCATCGCCGATAAATTCGCGCCCAATCAGAAACGCTTGCGCAATTCCCCCCGGCGCCGGCTGCGTCGCATACTCGAAGCTGAGGCCCCACTCCTCGCCGGTGCCGAGCAACCGCCGAAACGCTTCCTGTTCGTGCGGCGTGTTGATCACCAATATCTCGCGGATGCCCGCCATCATCAGAGCCGCCAGCGGATAGTAGATCATCGGCTTGTCATAGATCGGTACGAGCTGCTTCGAGACCGCACGTGTCACCGGGTAGAGCCGCGTGCCCGATCCCCCAGCTAGGATGATGCCCTTCCACTTCACTGCCCGATTGTTTCCTCGATTCATAAAGGTAGCGAAGAGCATCTCAGCAATGTTCGCTTCCTCAAAATAGCATAGCCGAATCCTAAGGCACAACTAATAGATTAGCAGTGACCAATACGTGATGTAAAAGAAGACTACTAGCAGCAATAGGTGCAATGACCACTGGATAGCCGTATACATCCAATGGATTCTGTATGATGCTATTTGTCGATTATTGAAGCTACGACAATAGAATCGGCGATTTGTCTCATATGCCTCCGCCGCGACCACCGCTGCGTGAACCGAATGCCGCGAACACGCCTATCCGATACTTTGCCAGTGAGCCTCTCCGTGTCACGCAGGCTGGTGTTAGATAGGCGAGTTCGCCTGACGAGCACTGCGCATATGCGGCTCCTCTGGGCGCGGAAACGGGATACCGCCTTTATAGCGGTCAGGGTCAGGCCACCGTCGGGCAGTTCCACGACTTGAACCTGCGCAGAATCAATCGCGACGCTCTCTGAGATATAGGCCGTCGTCGAGTTCGAGTACCGGCACCGTGCTGAGCGAATTTTCTTCGGGAACTCGCCGCCGCGATTTGCCTTTTTGACGATGTCAACTTCCTCTTATGGAACTTGGATACTCTTCTCGGCGCGGAACATTTTGACGCGGCGCGGATTCGGTGCATTGTGGCTCTCGTGAATCTTCACTACTAACTCCTCAAATCCGTCCGCATCGAATTAGCGGCGCTCCAGGCGGTTCGAGCCGAACATTGTTCGACCGAGTAAAGATCGATCATCTCATCTTCCGCTAATGAGAATGCATGAATTCAATAGCGCATCAGACAGATTTCTTTGGTGCGGGTGGTATACCCGCTTCGATGGTCAACGGTAAAGCGAATTTAATCGCTTGCGGCGGTTCGCAAACATCGTCGCTGCAAGCCTGAAATCGTAGCGTTCCCGCGATCTGGTAAAGTCCCGGTTCGATCTTCTTGCCCAAAGGTTCGAGGAACCGCGCCGGCATCGGAGGGCTCCATTTGATGCCGACCTTGCCGTGCGCATTAAGCCCGGCCCCGTACACCGGTAAGGTCTCTCCCAGAGCCTTAAGCAGCAGCGGTTGCGGCGCGGGCAACTCGAGTGATTGCTCGGCGATGAGCGGGCTTTCAAGCGTCAATTCGATTGCCTGGTAGTTGTCCGGGAGCGGCTTCCCGTAAATATGCCAGCCCGGTTCCAGGCGGAGGTTCAACGCCAGTCCGAGCTCCTGCCCCAGGAAGCAACGATCAGTCGATAGAGCGACCGTCGCATTAAGAACGCCGGCCTTGATCTCGACTGAGTTTGCGCCTCCATTGTCGAAATGCCGCAGCACTACCTCGGAAGCGGACGGACGATGTTCGTAACTGCGGAGGAAGAGCTTGTCTCGTACGGTGCCATCGGGGGCGATCAGGTATTCGCCAGGCCACGGCATCCCGTACATCATCTTGTGATCTTCGGGAACGTTGGTATTGAGTATCCCGAACGCACGGATGATCTTGCTACTGACATCTGACAGCAGTGGGTATTCGATTTTATACGCATCACCAAAATTACTGAGAATTTCGCGCGAGTCGTAGGTGATCGAAGCTGCGTTGATCCCGTGAGCCTTCAATTGTTTAAGTGAGTTTTGCAGCTCGACGAGCTGGTTGCGGCAATAGGGTCACCAATCCGCGCTGCGGCTAAAGACCAGCAGCAGCCCGTTCGGACCCATCAGCTCGTGCAGCGATCGGCTGTGGCCGGATTGATCGGACAGCGCGAAATCCGGAACTTTCGCACCAATCTCAGGACCGGTACGAAAGCCGTCGTTTTGCGACTCGACGAACTCTAGCCATTCACTCGTGTTAATATCCGCGCCACCCGCCATCATCTTGCGAACGACGCCGTGTAAGACCTCGGTTTTTTTTGCTGCTTCCATAAGTTGAGTCGCCTCCTAGTCAGGATGCGCATGCAGAGACTGGCGCAACGATAATCAAGTTGGAACGATCAGTCAAGAACAAACGAAAAAAGTAGTCGCCCGCTGATTTCAGAGATAACTAATGGAGCTTGAACGGACACCTTTCAGCCGATACGATTGAACGCCTGTTCCAAAATTATAACGGCTCATGGCTGGTGTAAAACAGTTCAACCGGAATGAAGTGCTCGAGCGCGCGATGCCGGTATTCTGGCGTAATGGCTATCAGGCAACGTCGATTCAGGACCTGGTCGACGCGACCGGAGTCAATCGCGGCAGCCTCTATACGACGTTTGGAAACAAGCGCGGATTCTTCCTCTCAGTACTCGAACACTATTCGGAGCGATTCGGCAAACCAATGATAGCGGAATTGGACGATCCGGATCCGCGCCGGGCGATCGAACAGATGTTTGAAGCGATCATTCGACGCACTAGCGATTCGCGCTGGCCTCGGGGGTGCCTCTTTACCAATACTTCGCTGGAGTGTCCTGGCGCCGGCGATGATATCGGCCGAAAGATCGCTGAGCTGCTAGGGCTGCAGGAATCGGCGATTTACAGGGTGTTGCGCCGCGCCCAGATCGAAGGCTCGCTCGACGCGGTACAGGATGCGCGGGCGTTAGCGAGATTCTTTGTCGGTGTCGCGCAGGGATTGAATGTAGTCAACAAAGTGGCGCCCGATCCTGCGATGCTCAAAGACATGGTTACCGTCGCGATGCGGGTTTGGGATACGACGACACTACATGCAAATAGCCAGGACACTGGCGGGAGCGCGGCACGCCGCCCCGCCAGAGCGTCAAAGGACCTATAGTCTATCAACTCAGAAGGTGCATGATCGGGTTCACGAGCCGGCATACAGCGCCAAGTCCATATTTATCGTCAAGCGCGTTAGTCTTCAGGAAGATTAAATAGTAGTGTCGCAAAATTCAAGATACGCATGATTGAGCGAGCGCATATCTGGCTAATTCGGCACGGTGAAACCGCGTGGAGCCGGTCCGGCCAACATACCGGGAAAACGGAGATGGAGTTGACGGCGTCGGGTCAAACGATGGCTCAGTCGATCGGACGCCAACTTGCGGGCCGGAAATTCGCGTTAGTTCTAAGCAGCCCGCGCTTGCGGGCGCGCGAAACCTGTCGGCTCGCTGGATACGCTGATGTCGCTCAGAACGACGATAATCTCCAGGAATGGGACTACGGCGCGTACGAAGGGCGCACCAGTGCCGAGATCACAAATGAAATTCCTGGCTGGTCGATTTGGCGCGACGGCGCGCGCGAAGGCGAGACTATCGACCAGGTCGCGGCGCGCGCGGAGTTGGTAATCAAACGGGCCGTTCAAAGCGCGGGCGATGTCGCGCTGTTCGCTCATGGGCATATCCTGCGCATAGTGGCGGCATGCTGGATCGGGCTGCCCGCAAAGGGTGGACGATTCTTCGCGCTCGACGCCGGCTCGATTAGCATCCTTGGCTACGAACACGAGCAGCGAGTGATATCGCAGTGGAACCTCGTCCCCGCACGGGATCCATAGTCGCAGGGTTGTCGAACGATTGTCGTAGACATCGGCGCCACTGATATGGGTATTGGGACCGCTCAGCGGAATGATCCGTCGCAAGACGCTCCAGCCGATACTCCAATAGCCACTGTCAATATGGTCGGGTGTCAACAGCCAACTCATACCGCGTGACATAGACCTGTTATGCAGGACTTTATTGCAGTCGCGCCGACTATCAGGCGGCGTACTGATGGGTTTGAGTCAAATAGCCAAAAAGTTGATGAAAGTTTGCAGCGGAACGAAATTCTTTGGCCGCGGCACGAGCTGCAGAGGTTTGGCAGACCGCGGCAAGCCCTTGACCTGCCCTGAGTGATTCACCTAATCGTGAGTTAGCCGCATGACGGCTCTGGAGAAAGCTATATGATTTATGAATTGAGAACCTATCATTGCCTGCCCGGACGGCTGCCCGCTCTGCTAAAGCGCTTCGAAACCACGACGGTGCGATTGTTCGATAAACATGGCATCCGGCAATTTGGCTATTGGACGGTAGCGATCGGTGAGTCGAACCAGGATCTAATCTATATACTGCAGTGGGAATCGCTAGCAGAACGCGATACTAAATTTGCGTCGTTCCAAAAGGATCCTGAGTGGATCGAAGCGCGGCGAAAAAGCGAAGAAGGTGGCGCTTTGGTGGAGTCGATCACCAATTCGATCCTGACTCCTACGGTATTTTCGGCGGCCAAGTAAGGCACGGCAAATTCCGTCCAGAGAGTGCCGTGCCGAATCGAGGGTTGGCGGAGATCGGCGCTTACAGCAGGGACGACAGCGCCCGTATTGAAGACTAAGAGGCTGAGAAACCAAATGCTTCAGACTATGATTGTTGGCAGTCTTCCGCGGCCGACGTGGCTCGCTGAACCCATAATGTACGCGCAGTGGCGGCTGCAGGGCGACTCGTTAGCCGAGGGGCAGGATGACGCCGTGCTTCTGGCTATTGGCGATCAGCATGACGCGGGGCTAGGTATCCTGACAGATGGTGAGCAGCGGCGGCGGCATTACATCTGGGGGTTTTGCGAGGGGCTTGATGGAATCGACTATAGCCGCCTGGTCAAAATTCAAACGCGTGGTAATCGCTATGGAATAATGGTCGATGCCGCGCGGGTGACGGGTCCTCTGCGGCGTGCGCGTCCGACGATGGTAAGTGCGCTGAGATTCCTCAAGCGACATACTAACAAGCCGGTAAAGGTCACATTGCCGGGACCGATGACGACCGCAGATACCCTGGCCGATGAGCATTATGGCAGCCGGCGTGCGTTGGCAATGGATCTGGCGAGACTGCTCAACGAGGAAGCGTGCGAATTGGCGGATAATGGCTGCGACCTCGTTCAGTTCGACGAACCATGTTTCAATATCTACTTGGATGAAGTCGAAGAATGGGGTATCAGTACGCTGGAACGGGCGGCGTACGGCGTGTCCGCCAAAACCGCGGTGCACATTTGCTATGGGTATGGCGTCAGACCGGTATTGCAGTGGAAAAACAAAAACACCGACTGGACCCACTATAGCCGCACGCTACCCTTGTTGAGAACCAGCACGATTACTCAGATCTCGGTCGAATGCGCGGCGTCTGGCGTGGATCCGTCGGTGTTGGCGTTGGCACGCGGAAAGGACCTGATGGTCGGCGTCATCGACGTGGGGACTGAGGAAGTCGAAGCGCCCGAAACCGTGGCAGGCCGGATTCGAACCGCATTGCAATACGTTGCGCCGGACAAGCTGTATCCCTGCACCGACTGTGGAATGGCTCCGAGGTCGCGTAGCGCCGCGCGCGGCAAAATGAAGGCATTGGAGGCTGGTGCCGCACTGGTACGTGCAGAACTTTCGCGCGCATAGATTGCAAGCTGAGGGGAACCGGCCATCGGGCGCATACGCAGCCGTCACTGAAGATAATTCACGAAGAACCGGGTGGCGCGGGGCGGCGCTATCGCGGCGAAGTCAACGGCAAGAACTCTTCGAACACGAACATATGGCGGCAATGTTTCACGTGAAACATTGCCGCCATAATTTTGCGGTGAAATCCTTCATCGTTGACTTCGCCGCGGTCTGGTCGCGAGGAGTTGCTCACCGTTCTCGCATGGTCTTTCGGGCCATCCTCGACCGCCGTTTCTTAGCCCGAGAACTAGCGCTTCATAGAGCGCCCTGCTCAACGAGTGCGGCTATCTCAGCGGTGCTGAAGCCTGCTTGCGAGAGAACTTCCTGCGTATGCTCTCCAAGATGCGGCGCACCGCGTGAAAAGGCGGTCATGTGGTCGTGGCCGTCGGTCGCTACCGAGACCGGGTAGTTGAGATCGCGGCCAAGTTCAGGATGATTGATCGGCTGGAAGGTGCCGCGCGCTTGAAAATGGGGATCCTCGAGATTTTCCTCCGGATACCTGACACTAGCCCACAGCAATCCCTTGGCCTGCGCGCGATGGAAGACCTCCTCGGCGGTCATCGACGCGACTAGCTTGTCGATCATCGCGCTGAAATGCGCCTGTGCCTCAGAGGGCGAACGCTTACGCAACTCGCGGTAGCTATCGGATTCGAGATCATGCTCGACTCCGGCCTCATTGAGCATCTCGGTGATTACTCGAACGTCGCGTCCGCCCCAAAACAGGAAGGCTTTGACATAGCGTCCGTCCTTAGTGCGGCGAAGCCACGGCCGCGTGCGGCCTTCGGCGGCGTGGCGTCCGGTTTGCCGGCCCACGACTGCACCGCTGTAGATATAAGTTGGGATAGCGACCTCAGTGCAGGTACTCACAGCTTCATGAATCGACAGGTCGATGCAATCGCCTTGGCCGGCCAGTTCGCGAAAGTTGAGCGCCGCAGTAATAGAGATGACCGCATACTCACCCGCGATATGGTAAGCCTGCCACATTTCCGGTGCGATCGGCGGCGTATCGTAGACACCATCGGGTTGCGGATCGTAGCCGCACGAGGCCATCACCCCGCCCAGTGCAAGCTGCGTCAGATTAGTCATTTTGAGATCCCGATAGGGACCGTCGAGCCCGAACGGAGTAATCGTGCAAATGACTAGTCGCGGATTCGCCTGCTGCATCTCGCGATAGAATGGTAGTCGCTGCGCAACGGCAACGGCCTCACCCGAATCGATAATCACGTCGGCACGCTTCGCGAGACGTGCGAAGGCTACGCGCGCAGCCGGATGATCGATATCAAGACTCACACTTTTCTTGCCAAGATTGTAACGGCTGAAGCAGAGGCTGTGTTCGGGACCCTGCTCCGCTGTGGTGTATGGGCCGAGGCGACGCGAGTTGGAGCCGCGCTGTCCTTCCAGTTTAATGACCTCGGCGCCGAGCGAGGCGAGTAACACGCCGGTGAATTCCCCGCGCTCGTCGCCGCATTCGAGGACGACGGTTTCGGCCAGGGCTGAACTCAAGGCTGCAGGTGTATTCAAATGACCAAATCCTCTCGCAGAGTGGCTATTTCCTCGGGCGTGAGCCCTAGCAGATCGCGGTAAACAGCATCGTTATCCTCGCCCATCATGGGCGCCCCGCGATGGGGAAGGCCGCCGACATCGATCGGGATGCACTCGAACTTCGCAGGAAAGCCCTCGATCGCCCAGGTCCCGATTTCGCTATGCGGCAGTGGCACGAAGTAGCCGCGCGCCTTGAGTTGCGGATCGCGCTCGCATCGATCATCCGCCTTCTGCACGGCAGCGGCCGGCACCCCGCGCTTTTGGAGGCGATTCATCAGGTCGTAGCGTTCCGCATTTTTCGTCGACTCGGCCATCAGCCGGTCGAGTTCGTCCTCATTAGCTTTGCGGCCCGCGGCGCTGGTAAAACGTGCGTCGCGCGTCCAATCTGTTGCATCGATCTCAGTCGCCAATGCCGCCCATTGATCATCATTCTGAATAGCTATTGCGATCCACTCGTCGGTGCCGCGACAAGGATAAGCGCCGTGGGGCGCCCAGTCCGCGCCGGGCATGCGATTGCCGTGGCGATCGGTTGGCTTGCCGCTAACTTGCGCTTCGAGCGTCGCAGTGCCTGATACCACCAGTCCTGCTTCGGTCTGCGACAAATCGATATAGCATCCGCGGCCTGTGCGCCGCCGCTGGAGCAGGGCAGTGAGGACGAGGATTGCGCCGTAGTAACCGGTTGAATGGTCGAGATATGAGTAGCCCCAGCCCGCGGGTGGCATCGGCTCAGGGAATCCCGACATGTGAGTAAGGCCCGACAGGGCCTGCGCCGTCGGACCGACGCTCAGATACCCATTGTAAGTACCCGATTTTCCCATTCCAGTGATCTGCAGATAGATGAGGCCGGGATTGATCTCACTGAGTACGTCGTAACCGAGTTCCCAACGCTCCATCTGTTGCGGGCTATAGTTCTCACACAATACCGACGCGCCCGCGACCAGCCGTTTGAACAAGTCACGGCCCTGAGGAAGATTCATATTCAGCGTGACGCCGTACTTGCCGGCGTTGATGTTATTGAAGAGACCGCTGCGATTGAGGCTGTCGGCCTCTCCGCCTGGCGCGTGCGGACGAACGGCGCGAAGCAGGTCCAGAGCACGGTCGTCATGCCATTCGACGCGGATCACTTCTGCGCCCATCGTCGCCAGCATCCGCGTCGCGTTGGGGCCGGCCACGATCCTGGTCAGGTCGATAACCCGCACGCCATCGAGCGGTCGCGGCCGGGCCGTTTCGGATTGAGTCATCGCAAATTCGCCTCCACGAAAATGTTAGAAGCCGGATCGCGGCACGGCCTGAAACTAAACGGAACCGAGCCTGCGATTCGTCATCCTCGAGCCTAGCCTGACTAACCTTCCAATTTGCGACCATACGCCTCACAGCGGACGCCTACAATAAAAGAGCCGATCGCAAATTTTCGACGAATCATCCAAAACGTGAATGTTTCTTGACCAGGCATCGTTATGTACTAGAGTCGACGAGGTGCCCAACGGGCAATCAAGACGGGAATTGCACCGCCGCAGGTACGAGCGAGGGCCGCCACCGCAAGGGAGAGCATAATGAAATACACGCGAATATATGCAGACGAGGCCGGGGAGACTCACCTCGAGGATGTCACGCCCGCGATGAAGGCATCGGATCACTCGTCGATGATGTCAGAGTTGATCGCCGCCAAAGGAATAATCTTTCGCGAGACCAACGGTGCACAATACTTCGTCGACTGGCATAACGCGCCACGGCATGAATTCGTCGTCAACCTCAGCGGCGAAGTCGAAATCACGGTCAGCGACGGCGAGAAACGGCGCTTCGGACCGGGAACGATTCTGTTGGCTGAGGACGTCACCGGCAAAGGACATATCTCACGCGGGTTGGGCGATTCGGATCGGCTCGTGATTTTTGTGCCCATGGCGGACGAGCGATAAGCTCGCGGCTGCATTAGTCAATTCCGCATGCGGGTAATAATTGGCTATTTGCACTTACCCGCCAGTTCAACGAAGGGTGTTCATAACCGCGCCGGGTTTTGCGAAAATTGCGAATCGCGAAGCACGCTTGACGTCAATGAAGTGAAAGCGATAGTTTCGCGAATCGCGTCTGCGAAAATATATTGGCTATCTAGTAACGCTTTCAACTTAGTCTTAGCGGGAGGCCGGGCTGCCATGGCGACATTACGAGGCGAGGAGATCATCGCGCACTGTTTCAAGCGGGAAGGCGTCGACACGATTTTCTTCATGATGGGCGGACCCACGGGGGGCACTGCCGGTGCATGCCTTGAGCTCGGCATGCGCGGGATCTACGTTCGCCATGAGCAGGCGGCAGCGATGATGGCGCACGCCTACGCCCGCATCACGGGTAAGCCTGGTATTTGCATCGCCCCGATGGGTCCCGGGGTCGCCAACCTCGTAACCGGTCTCGCAAACGCATGGGCTGACGCGGCTCCAGTGATTGCGATTGGCGGCGCCTCGCCGATGCGCGGGACGACCCTGGACACCTTCCAGGAGATGGATCAAATCCCGATGATGAAGCCGATCGTGAAGGCGGCGTACCGAATCGATCTCGGCTATCGGATCCCGGAATACATCAGTGTCGCTTTCCGCGAGGCACTGGACGGCAAACGCGGTCCGGTCTACCTCGACCTTCCGGGCGATATTCTCGCGGGCAAGGTGGAAGAGGATAAAATTCACTGGGTCGAAAACTACCGCGTGGAGACTCGGCCGGCGGGCGACCCCGCGATGGTGCGCAAGGCTATCAATCTCCTCGCCGATGCGCGCAAGCCATTAGTCATTACTGGAAGCGGAGTAATCTGGTCGAAAGCGGAACAAGCATTGCGCAATTTTATCGACGCAACGGGAATACCGTTTTTCACTACACCGCAGGGCCGCGGGGTGATACCGGAAGATCACGCACGATCGCTTTCGGCCGCGCGATCGACCGCATTTCGCGAAGCGGACGTAGTAATGGTAATTGGGGCACGAGCCAACTCGATGCTGTCGTTCCTGCGCGCACCGCGCTTCTCACCCGACGCCAAGTTCATCAACGTCAATCTCGACGGCAAGGAAATCGGCCACAACCGCGGGGTCGAAGTCGGCATCATCGGCGATGCGCGACTGGTATTGGAACAACTCACTGCTGAGGCCAAGGGCCGCTTTCCGCTAGAGGAAACCGCGTGGGTGGCTCAGCTTGGGGCAAAGCACCGGTCGAACCTGGAGCGCAATGCGCCACTTATGCATTCGACTAAGGTCCCGATTCATCCGCTGCGCCTATGCAACGAGGTCAAGGAAGTTATAACGAGGGACACTATCCTAGTCGTCGATGGGCACGAAATTCTCAACTTCGCGCGGCAATCGATTCCGATTTATGAGTCCGGAAGCAGCCTCAATGCCGGGCCTCACGGATGTATGGGTGTGGGTATCCCCTTCGGAATCGGCGCGCAAGTTGCGGCTCCCGACAAGCCCGTGGTTGTCTTGAGCGGGGACGGCGCCTTTGGCTGGAACGGGATGGAGATGGATACGGCGATTCGGCACAAGCTACCGATAGTCGTAGTGATATCGAACAACGGTGGATTCACCTCACGCCAGACTGGTGGAAACGTCGGTCGCGACCTGGGATACCAGCGTTACGACAAATTGGTCGAAGCGCTGGGTGGTTATGGCGAGTTCGTTGAGCAGCCCCAGGATATCAGGCCGGCGATCGAGCGTGCGATTAAGAGTGGCAAAACCGCATTAGTCAATGTATGTACCGATCCTGACGCTCAGGCGACTACTGACATGGGGTTTGCCGGTTACTAGGATTATGGAATCGCGGTCGGCGCAGTGGCCGGAACGAGCGAACCTTGCGGTGGGGGTTCCGACTTCACGTTCACCACATAGGTAACTTTTTCTCCCGTGGCGAGGGTCACGTTGATGTTCCAAAGGCCAACCGCGGCGCCGACCAATTCGATTCTCCCCGGAGCTTTTTGCATCACGAGAGCATTGGGATTATTGACCACCTTGATCGCGGAGGACGCACCTTCCTGGAGGGCACTTATGGTGTAATTCTGGCCCTTATTGATCGTCACTGGAACAATGCGTCGTTCGACCTCGGCCCGAGCGGTGAGCACAGGTGATCCGGTTAAGGCGACAAGTATCAGCAAGACCAAAACGCTTATCGATTTACCGCGAGTGACAACCCTCAGATTAACCTCTGCGCTCCTCATTTGGCTCCCCCCAATGTCGAAACGAATTGCCGGTCACAACGAGGATAACTGATCAATCCAATATAGGACTAGCCTATTTTCGATAGTTGCCGCGAGCGGGACCATCGATATTCAGCCATCAACGATCGATTTACTTTTCGGCTCGGAGCCACAGATGTTCTGGCGCCGCTTGTGTTAGATTTATCGACGATAACGCAGGAAAGGACGTGCTCATGAACTACTTTCTCGCCAAGACCGAGCCAGGAACTTATTCGATCGACGATCTCGAGCGTGAGAAGCGCACCGTGTGGGACGGTGTGACAAATGCGCAAGCGGTTAGCGTTATCCGCGAGATGCGGCCGGGCGATCGAGTATTCATTTATCACAGCGGCGGCATCTCCAGCGTAGTCGGGATAAGCGTTGTGAGATCCGCGGCACGCGACGATCCAAAGAATCCGAAGTCGGCGATAGTCGAACTGGAGTTCGCCGGGCGCCTGGAGCCGTCCGTAACATTGGCCGAAATCAAACAGTCGAAAAAATTCGACGACTGGGCATTGGTGCGACAGGGGCGTCTCTCGACCATGGCGGCGCCGGAAAAGTTCGTGACCTGGATGCGTGAGCGCTATCCTGCCGCCAAGATTTAAGGAGTCGGCGGTTCGCCCCGGGTAAGCATTCCATCGCCTGACTCATCAGGACGATGTTCCGGTCGTGAATAATCTCAGCCGCAGCGACAGAGTTCGATGAATCTTGATACCGCACCTATAAGAATTGGGCTTCGGGTTATTAGGTCTTGCAGCTGCCTCGTGAGAAAATCCGCCTAGTGGTTCTCGATCATTCGACCCAGTCTCGATGCGAGATCGGGTGCAGCGGATTCGTGTTTGAAAAATATGTAGATCTCGTCCGCATCCCGGGCAAAAGCACGAATCCGCGCGGCCCACACCTCGAGTGAAGCGTCATCGTAAGTCTCCTTGCGCAGCCGCAGATATGCATGATTTGCCGTGCATTCGATAGGACTCGCGAGCTTTTCGCTCTCGCTAATACAAAGAGCGGTCTTATTGAGCCGCAAAATCTCGAGAACGCGATCATTGAACCAGGACCGATTACGAAACTCGAATGCGGCCCGCACCCGCCCGCCCACTTCGCCCAGAAAATCGGTGAGCAACGCGTCATCGCGAGAGAGGTCGGGAGGAAGCTGAAATAGAACCGGGCCAAGGCGATTCGCCAATGCTCCCGCGACCTCGACAAAGTAGTCCAGCGATTTGCCGGTGTCGCGAAGGCGGGAAAAATGGGTAATTCGCTGCGGAGCCTTCAAGGCGAACCGAAACTCCGACGGCGTTTTGTTGGCCCATCCCTCGAACATCGACGCTTTGGGCATGCGACGGAACGTATAGTTGATTTCGACCGTCGGCAGCCGCTCGGCATAATACGCAAGCATTTTTGCGCCCGGAAGCTTCGCTGGATAGAAATGCCCGAGCCATTCCTTGTAGCTAAAGCCCGACGCGCCTATCCGGACTTTCATCCCCATATCATCCATTGGTGCGATCGACGGTGCCCAACCGCGCGGAATCCGACACGCGATCGAGTATATGGGAGTGTATAGGGTCTGCTAGCCCTTCTTCTTTCTCCGTTCTGCCCAACGCTTCTTCATCATCTCCGACAGTCGCCTTCTGCCCGCCGGCGTAATTCCGCCGCCCTTGTCCTGGTTCACGACACGCGGTTGCGGGACGGCGATGGCTCTCTTCGTATAGGTCCGCTTCGTTCTTGTTCCATCTCGCGATTCTGTTCCTTCTAATGCTGCAATGGCCTGATCCAGCCGGTCCCTATCCGCTTTCAACCCTGACAAGATTTTCTCGATGTCCATCTGGTCCTTTACCTTCCTCGATTTGTAGACAGTAATTGCTCGACCTCGCATGTGAAACATCTTGGTTATGAAACGAGGAAATAGCAATTGCCTTTAGCATTCTGGTTGTATTGATCAGGGCGTCGACGATTGGCGATAGGTCAGCCCTCGAAACGTGACACAAAATCAAAAGGCCACGCCAGCGGTAGGTGGGGAATCGACCTTAGGAGTAGTCCTGTACCCGCTTCCCCCTTAACCGGTTATTTGACCAGATTAGCGCGTAGCGAATTCATCACGGCCAGACGAGTGGGTTCTGGAACGCGAGCTCACCGCCATATTTGCCGCTGACGTTTACGGCTACAGCCGCGCGATCAATCCGAATTACGCGGGCGCTTATGTGGAGCTATCGAACGCATTAGTCGCTGCCGTCCGGCCTGAGGAGGCAGTCTGCGCAGCGCAGACAGCGACGCGCCTCGATCCCACCCGTCAGGACTTCTATGCCTATTTTATAGCGGCTCCTTATACTGAAATGGGGCGCTACCAGGAAGCAATTCCGGCACTCAAGCGCACCGTCTCCGCCTATCCGGATCAGATTTGGGCTCATGCTTTGGCTGGCGATGACCCACATTGAGGTTGGTTGCGACCAGGATGCGCGCGCCGAAGCCGCCGAGGTCAAACGTCTAAGTCCCTAGTTCGCCGGTGCCGACTTCACCAAAGACACGACCGTGAATCGGCGTACTGAGGACGACCTCCGCATAGCAGGCTGAAGTGATGCCATAGCAAAATCGGTACTCTGGCAGCATCATCAATCATATGATCGGAGGAGCCTGCGTCTCATGTTGTCGCATACAAGTTGTCTTACCGTGAAGGTGCCTAAGCGAATGGATTTCGTGAACATCGCGGGTGAAGTTGAAAGAGCGGTGAATGAAAGCGGCGTCCGCAAGGGACTATGCCTCGTTAATGCGATGCACATCACCGTCTCGATCTTCATCAATGATGACGAGCCCGGCCTTCACGAAGATTACACTCGCTCGCTCGAATGGCTGACACCCCACGACCCAGCCCCGAGCGGTATAATCACAATCGCACTGGTGAGGACCACGGCGACGCGCATCATAAGTGTCAGGTAATGGGCCGCGAGGTTGTCGTCGCGATCACTACCGGAAAGCTCGACTTCGGCCCTTGGGAGCAGATCTTTTACGGTGAATTCGACGGCCGCCGTTCCAAGCGCATTCCGATTAAGGTGATCGGAGAATAGCTTCCGCGCCTCATTCCGGTCCCCTTTGCGCCACACTACCTCAGCGGCCGGATGGCGACTCCGCCGCGACAACTTGGTGCTCCGCCACGCGCAAGTGGAAAATAGAGGCGGCGCCGAGCACGAGCCATCGCAAGTCTCCCGCGAACGATCGCGTGCGCGCGTAGTACGCTTCCATCAGCCGGCGCTCTTCCTGTGGAGCATCCGCTGACAGCGTCAACTGCACAGGTCCGAATAGTCCCGCCGGAGCCTCGTCGCGAACGAATTCCCATTCCTCAGAGCGCGCGGTAGCGTCAGCGGGCGCAAGCGGCTCGACTCCGACCAGTCGCAAATGACCCGCGGCAACGGAGAACAGATATGGCAGGTAGCGCAGAAGCGGGAGCGAAGTCGAAAATTGGTACGCCCTGAACTCCACCGGGTGAGTCATCGCGCGGCGATTGCCAAACAACGTCGATGAACGAATCGGATGACTCGGGTTCGCGGCCAAGGAAGCGATCAGCGCGACTGCCCACAACGGAATTGACAATAACATCAACAGCATCGCACACAGAGAATCAGCCAGGGTTCTGAGCGACGAAGCGAGGCTCGGAGTGCGGACGCTCGCGAGCAGGAACGAATCAGTCACCCGCGTCACCGCGCCGGTATCGAGATGAATCAGCATGTGACCCGCTACGATTGCATCCGCGACTTCGACCAGTTCGCCGATGTAGGTGTGCGGCATGATCACGGCTGAGCGCAGCGTGGCGCCGCGATCGATCACGACATCGCTCGAGACCACGACCCGGGACATCAGTTCGGCGTCTGCGGCGACGCGGCACCGCGATCCCACGAACACCCGTGTGCCAATGATCGCGCTCGCGGGCAACCGCGTTTTTCGTCCGACTATCACACCGGGCATGAGTTCGCGGCCGGGAATCATCAGGCCCGGGAAGCATCCCGCAGCAGCGTCAAGATTGGCACGATGAAACTGACGCAGCGACTCGACAGTTGAGATACCTGCATCTGGAAAGTCGACAAATGCAACGCTCTCGAGGCGGGCCTCGCGATTGCCACGATCGTGTGCAAGTCCAAGAAGACTGCAAGCCTTGTGCTGGCCATCGAGCGGCGCACGCACTAATAAGACTCCGGCTGGGATTCCCCCGATAGTAACAGCCACCTCCGCCGCCTCACTCGACGCGGCGAGTGCAATGAACTCTGCGATGATCGGAGTGCGCAGGGTATCGCCTCGTACTACTAGAAGGTCCTCGCTCAGGCGCGCGTCGAGCCGCCGGATCAGATCATCGGAGCATTCGTCGCGGCGACTGGTAACATACTTGAATTGCATGCCCCATCGCACACCGTCGCCGAGCACCTTTTCGACGTGCTCGGCAAACGGCGAGACCACCACGATTACGTCCGTCAGTCGGGCTGCCGCTATGGATTCGACCGCGTGCATTACCAGCGGTTTGTCGGCGACACGCAGCATGGCAGCGCAGGTTAGGTCGGTCAGGGGAGACAACTCCGGGGCAAGCCGGTTCGCGAGCAATATCGTTTTCATCGCACGTCGCGAACTACCTGAGTTGGCATCCGGCAACAAAATCTCATTTCCTTGAATTGCATCTGAGCATCGCAACTCGATGGTCGGCGAGAAGCCGAGCCGCGCCGCCGGTGACGACGATAGCTTTCAGCGCCGTGGTCGAGTCGCGTTCAATAGGCACCCCGCCCCATCAGTACCGCTGGTATCGTCTTAAGGAGCAGCATGAGATCGCCCCGAAGCGATTGCGAATCAATATACGCGACATCGAGTTCGACCTGCCGGTCGAATGGGATTTCCGAACGGCCCGAGACCTGCCAGATGCATGTGATTCCGGGAGTCACGTCGAGCCGGCGCCGTTCCGCTATCGAGTACAGCGCGACTTCCGCAGGTAGCGGCGGTCGCGGGCCAACCAGCGACATCTCGCCCTTGAGCACGTTCCATAGTTGCGGCAGCTCATCAATCGACCCACGTCGCAAGAGACGACCAATGCCGGTGACGCGCGGATCGTGTTTCATCTTGAAGGTCACCCCGCCGGCCATCTCGTTCTTCACGAGCAAATCGCTTCCGCGCCGCGCCGCTTCGATATACATGGAGCGGAACTTGTACATCTGAAACAGCCGGCCCCACTTCATCACCCGGGTCTGCTGGTAGAAGACCGCGCCGCGCGAATTGAGTTTCACCAGAATCGCGATCGTCGCCAGCAGCGGTGAAAGCAGGATCAGCAGGATAAGCGAACCTGCAATGTCGATCATACGTTTGATCGCCGTCGTCCCGCGCACCACCGCCAACCAGACTAACTGCTTGAGATGGAAGCGCAGCCGATGCCACCGGGTAGCAGCTCCGATAGTCTCGTAACGGCGCAAAATTCTTTCTCGACTTGCCGGACTGAAGGTATCCATACTCCCCGTTTGAATTTTGACTGACGATGATTGCTGCCGCGAATTGGCTGGAGTGACGCGCGCGAATGTCTGTCGCTGTGACTCGTCTGCTGCGCGGCAAACCCCGCGTCACACCACAGACAAAAGAGCCCGTAGTCGTCGAGCGTGATCGCGCCCAGGTATTCATGCGCGCACTGATATAGTCATGATTTCCGATTACCAGCACCCCTGCACGTCCTAAGGATGGGTTCTGGGACGCTATATCGCGACTGCCGGGGGTGCCATGTAACCGCCTAGTCGCACATACCAACCTCAAACTCCGCGGCTGAGGATCGCGCGATCGCGCAGCCATCGTAGCGCACCGCCATCAGTGTTACGTCATCACGCATTCGGGCGCCGGCGCTGAATTCGAGCAGATCATGCATGACTTTCTCGCAAGCAGCCTCTGGCTCTGCGCCCGCGGTTTCCAGTAGAGCTCGATAGAGTCCGTCCTCGCCGAAAAAGGCGCCGCTCAACTTCTGACATTCGGTCACCCCGTCGGTGTACAGAACGATCATGTCGCCGGGCTCGAGTCGCCCGGTTCCCTCCTCGAAGGGCAACGGCGTGCTGATTCCAATAATAGTGCCACCAGCCGCCAGAAATTCGAGGCGGCCCTGTTGGCGCACCACCACCGGCATCGGATGCCCGGCACGGCTGTAACGAAATTCACCGGTCCGGAGGTTGAGTACCAAATAACAAATGGTGAAAAACTTATCGAAACGCTCGATTGGATATTCGCGATCGAGGCGCCGCAGAACTTCGGCGGGCGAGAACATCGCAGGATCGATACCCGAGCTGCCATCGCTTGCCCGATGTAGTGAAGCTGGCGCAAGGCTTCGCGAAATCGCCACTGCGAGCATCGCGGCCGGCACGCCATGCCCGCTTACGTCGACGATGTAAGCCGCTAGATGATCCTCATTGATGTAGTGATAATTGCAAACGTCGCCGCCAACCTCGTCGCTTGGATGCAGTCGATAGGCCATCTGCACAGAGGGAAGCCGCTCGACCATCCGGGCCGGCAGTAGCGCCCGCTGAATATCGCCCGCCGCGCGCAAGTCGGAGTCGAGACTCGCCTGTTTCTCAACCAGCCGGTGGTTAGCGGCGATTAATTCCCTAGTGAGGCGGCTCACAGCGAGCTGGCTGCGCACTCGGGCGACGACCTCGCCGCGATCAAATGGTTTCGCGATGTAGTCGGAAGCTCCCAGTTCCAGACCTCGGATTCTTTCAGCTCGTTCGCGTAGCGCAGATAGAAAGATGATCGGGATGTGGGCCGTTCCAGAGTCGCGCTTGAGTTGGGCACACACATCGTAACCGTCCTTGGCGAGGGCCCCGTTCTTGCCCGGCATCATAACGTCGAGGAGAATCAGGCTCGGTTGCTCCGACGTTGCGAGGCTGATCGCTGATTCGCCGTCACCAGCAAACAATAGGTCGCAATTCTCGTCTTGGAGGACGGCTGCGAGCAGATCACGATTCAGCGGCTCATCGTCAACAACCAATACAGTGTCCCGAGCAATTGCCGGTTCGCTAGAATTTATTTGCATTTTCGGGGTGTCGGATTCTGAAGGAGGGCCGCTACACGAGTTCGAGTCGGTGGGACTGTTCAGCATGGTCAATCAGTGGCGCAGCGGCAAACGTATTCAGGCGTCCGCGCGCCTGACCGGCAGATATTTGACCATCGTGAGAAGATTCAACGTACCGTTGGTGCGATAGCCGACCTCGTCCATCACCGCCCGCATGATCTGAACACCGCGCCCGCGCGTGGGGAGATTCGAGCGGTCCGTTTCATCGAGCGCGGGCATTTCGCGGATATATTCGACCGCCTCGCCGGCGTCCGAAATGACGAATGTGACACGATCTTCGCTGAGATTCAGTCGAATGGTAATTGGATGGCCGGGCTGTTGGTGACATGCGTGCTCGATTGAGTTGTTGACGGCTTCGACTACTGCCGTTTCCATCTCGTAGGCTGCCTGCTCGCTCAGCGGAATCGACGAACAGATACGTTGCACGGCGAGCCCGACCAGGAAGACATTCTGAAACTGGCTGTCGATCGTAAGATTTATCGACCCGGTTCGCATTGGAATACCTAGGCGGCAAGCGCCGCGACCGCCTGTGCTTGATCAGCAAAGATGCGAAAGACACGGTCCAGGCGGGTGAGTTTGAACATGCTGAGCACGGTGCTGCGGGGACCGATCAGCACGAGGTCACCGCCGCCTTGCAGCTGACGAAGAGCCGAAACCAACGCGCTCAACCCGTTCGAGTCTATAAATTCGACATCCGAGAGGTCGAGCGCGATTCGATGATGTCCGCTTCTGATGAGCGCGGCGATGCGTTTCTTCAGGCCCGGAGCTGAATTGGCGTCGAGCCTGGACTCGAGCACCTTGGTAACCTGAGCGTGGCCGTCGATTCGTTCCTGCAGTTCCATAATTCTCGTTTCCCATGGGCGGCGCGCCGCACTCTAATCGGAAGCAAGAGTGATGCCTCGGCTAATGCACGGTTTCAAGTCATGGGTATGCTAAAGCATCATCTTTTTTGGCAACCCGCGGCAAAAAAGGGACACTTCTGCCATTCGGCCGTCAAGTTGGACCGAACGCCAAAACAAGCACCACTGCAAATTCAGGGTGTTGCACGGCAGCAGTTACGAAAGGCCCTCCGGGTCTGCGCTAGGAGGGACGCGGTCAAGATAACTAGTCTAGAACCGGTTAAGGAAGTCCGATAGCTGGTTACTAAACCAGGAAGTTCGCGAATTCGTGTCTCGACATTAGAGTTCCAGCGGCATTGCCAGCCTTTCCTGCTTGGAATTCCGGCCTGCCGTTCTATGGTTTCGGCGCTATGCAGACCATGCCATGATGCCGGTCCCGGTAGACCACTGCGTCAGTGCCTCGTAGGCGAGTACCTCGGGGCGCAGGCGGTGCGGCATCGCTCCAGCCACCGCAAGCCAATCTCGGATCTCATGGCCACCGTTGCCTGCGACGGCTTCCAGTTCCTCGTATCGTGCATAGCGGCTCGTTGCCTCCTCAATTTTACGCTGAGTCAGGCATTCCAGAAACCAGCGGTCGAACTGCTCGTTGATCTTGCCAGTCTGTGGCGGTCCGACCCAATGCGAAAGGCCGCCGGTGCCCAGGAAAGCGACGCGCGTCTTGGCCGGCCACCGCTCGACGCATCCGCCGATAAAAGTGCCGACATCAAAGCAACGCTTGGGCGAGGGCATCGGCGGTGCGAACGCATTGACCACGATCGGAATGATGGGGATGTCCCAGCGCGGCGTCAGATGCATCATGGGCGCGATTTCCGCATGGTCGAGCGCCAACTCCTCGGAAAAGGCGAAATCCACGCCACCCTCGAGCCCCTCGCGCACGATGAATCGCGCGAGATCGCTTGCGATCGGCAGCCGCACATTGGGGATCTCGAAGCCCGCGACCGCCGGTCCCACCGCCTCGTCACCGACGCCAACCAGAAAGGCCGGCAGATTGTCATAGAAGCAGCGATCGAAATGATCGTCGGCGAAGGTTATGAGAACGTCCGGACGCGCGCTTTCGAGAATCTTGCGCGCGCGCTCAAAGCCAACCCGCAAATGTGTGCGCTCGGCATCTGGCAGACGCTCCCATTGTTTCGGCGAAGCCATGAAGGGAACATGCGAGCACGCAATGCCTGCAACTACCTCTGCCATGATCATTCTCCCGCCGGGCGATCTTTCGGGTTCATCGCCACGGCATATTCCTGCATGCTCTTGCCGGCGGCCGGCCCATGGGCAAGCAGCAGCAACAGCGGATTAACCCCCCGATCGTAAAGCGCGCGGATTTCCCAGCGCTTGAGCAAATTGCACTCCTCGGCGTCGAGCTTATAGCGATCCAGCACGGTTTCGATGTCAGCGCGAAAACACCCGGCCAATTCCCGGTCACGCCGAAGATCGCGAAGAAGCTTGTCAACCTGATACCGGCTCATCTTTTGTTGTCCTCGTCCGTCGAAAAGGGAGCGATCGATGCCCCGCCCTTAGCGTACACGATTAGGTACCATCATCTCGCTCAGGCTACTTTTTGCGTTCCGGTGCGCTCAGCCCTCTGATACGCGCACAGCTTCGATTGCACAAGCAGGCCACGTTCTCCAGCGGTTCGCCCTTCAGGCGGCATGCTACCTTTGATCTCCGTTCTGTGTGTCTCGCGCTGCGGGCTATCGAGGATCGTTCGGCAGCGCACGCTCAGTGAAGCCGACCACCATTCCAAATGCCTGGTCCTTACCCACGACGATCGAGTTTGCGCCGGCCGCCTCGGGTCGTAGTTGTTTCGATTTCAGGAAGTCATTCGCCTTCGCGAGGTCCCGGGTCTTGAAAAAGAGTGAGTAGATGCCCTCGCCATTCTGCTCCATGTCGCGAGCCTCGGGACTGGTCGCAGACAAAGGCTGCGACAGTTCGACCACGCTATCCTGTCCCACCGCGACAAATGCACTGCGCTTGTGGCCCGCGCTTTCCTCCTCATGTATCAGCTTCCCGCCAAGCACATCGCAATAGAGCCGCTTCGCCTTCGGCAGGTCCCTTACGACAACGCAAATGTGCGACGCACCTTCGATTCCCAGCGGATGCCGCATGCTCCAATACTCATTCGACCAGGCCGGTTGGAGCCGCGGATCAATCGTGTACTTGCCCACTACGGCAAACTCCAACTGCCCGTGTGTTTCCTTTGGATGTGTCCAAATGGCCCAGCTTTCCTCACCGGGCTTCACCGTTTTGCCACTGATGTTGATCGACCGCAGGCCGTGCTGCTCGAGGCGCGCAGAAATCTCTTTGACGTCGTCGACATACCACGCGATCGAATGGAAGTGCTGGCCGAACCGATCATGAAATTTCTTCACCGAGGGGTTCAGCAGATTCGCCACTCGCGCCGGCATCATCGGCTCCATGAGGACTTCACCGATCACGATTAGCGACGCGTCGCGGCCCGCCATCTTTTCGTAGCCGCGATAAAATCGGGTGACCCCAAAGACGTTGTCGTACCATTGGTCGACCGCCGCGAGATCGCTTACGACGTGAGTCAAATGGAACAGCTTGCCTATCTTGAACATGCTTGCCTCCGTGCTTCCCGTGTACCGCTGCTGCGAGACGGCCGTCAAACCGCGCCGTTCATGGGGTTCCCTTCAGTTACCGATCACCCCCGCCCGACGCAGCGAGCGCCCTTTGGAGATGATCCATGTCCCTTCTTCGAGCTATACGTCTTTGGCGTCGATCAGCACCGCAGCGATCAAAGCTGGCTCCTTGCCCTTGTTGACCCACGCGTGATTGGTCCCGCGCTGGACAACGACGTCGAACGGCTTGAGCTCGACCTCGCCCTTGTCGAGTAGCAACGTGACCTCGCCCGAGAGCAGCACGATGTAATCGATGGTGCGGGTCTTGTGCATACCAGGATGACGGGTGGTATCGGCGCGGCAATGAGTGGCATCCATCTGGGCAAACATCTTTGCAGTCTGACGTTCGCGCTCCTCGGGCGAGACCTTGGGATCTTCAGGCGGAATGGCCGCAAAGCGAAATATACTACCCCCTGGCGGTGGCTCAAGCTTGCGCACTTGCAGACCGGCGTCATCAGAGCCGGCGTTATTCACTGGAGTGGAATCGGTGAGCCAATAAGCGCCAAATGGTGTGGGCGGCCCATCGATTACGAATACGGATTTTCCCTCGGCGTCATGACCGGTAATGATTCGGCGTGGTGCGTGTGCCATCGGCAATTCTCCTTTGAGGAATTGGTTAGATTTATGGTCAACCCAGATATTCGCGCTTTCGTTCTACAATAGGAAATGGAAACCGCACTCGGCGATAACCGGAGATGCTCGCTCTTATAAAGTGAACACCGCGCGACCCATCAAGGCGCGCGGTGTTCGGAGTGCAAGACAATTCGTAGCTAAAGGTCCGCGGCCGACTGTTCGCGCATCGCAATGAGCGGTTCGAGCGAGCCGACCGAATGCGCCTTCTCGCCGCCTTTCAGCGGGCGAGAACCCGGCGTCACTTCGAATGGTGATGTAAGGCCAAGTTCTTTACCAATCTCGCGCACGGCCGGCATCACTTCGGTCGCAAGCAGGCGGATATTGTTGATGCGGTCTTCCTTCGAAATCGGACCGTCATTTTGCCAGAAGGCGAAGATCCCCGGCCGCAATACTTCCAGCACCGTGCGCAGCTTCGGGATAACTGTCTTGGGCGTTCCGCAAATTACCTGCATCGAGCGTTCGACGGCTGGAAACGCCTCGAAGATTTGCTGGCGCGTCTTCTCCACATCGACCTGCTTATCCTGCCATATGGCCGAGCGGGTGTTGATCTGCGCGTCGGAGATCTTCTCGGTCGTGGTGCCGTCAGCGAGTCCCGCCCAAGGACTTCCTTTGGTGGACGCGGGATCGGTGAACTGCCGCGCCATGCGCTTGGTCGCATCCTTTGAATTGTATCCCGGCGGGAACATCCATTGCGGTTGGCCGAACAGGCTGTAGCCGATGCCGGCGCCGCCGAACATGTCCCACTTGGCAATCTCACGCGCCTTCTCGTCGGTCTCGGCGACATACACCTTTTGCAGGTAGCCGAAGTTCTCGGGTCCGACCTGATAGCCTTCCTCGGCGGCAACGTCGCGATACATATCCCACAGCTCCACCGTCGGTTCGAGAAAAGTAGCGAGCGCGATATACGGATATCGATGCTTGGCGCACCACACGACAGTCTCGGGGCTCAGCAATCCTGGAATCCAAATGGGAGGATGTGGCTTTTGAATCGGGAGGCACCACGGATCTACGAAGCGGTAATGGAAATGCTTGCCCTCGTAACGAAAGGGGCCGGGCTTGGTCCAAGCCTGAATCACCACCTCATGCGCCTCATTGAAGAGTTCGCGGTTGAATGCCGGGTTAGCGTTGGAGGCGAATTGCTCACTCCCGCCGCCGCGCACCCATCCCGTTACCAGCCGCCCGCCCGAGATCATATCGATCATCCCGAGCTCCTCTGCCAGGCGCAGCGGATTACCGACAACGGGTAGCGGATTGCCGAGCAATACGATCTTGACCTTCTTCGTGCACCTGGCGAGCACCGCCGCCTCGACGTCCATCACCGCGCCCATGCAGAAGGGGGTGCCGTGATGCTCGTTGAGCATCACGCCGTCGAAGGTGCCGAGCTCGTCGGAATAGATCTTCTCATCGAGATACTGGTTGAGAAGCTGCGCGCCCTTTTGCGGATCGAAAAACTTGTTCGGCACGCCGAAAAAGCTCCGCAGCTTGAGCACCTCATCTTCGGGCACGTGATGATAGGCCCGCTCGGTGAACCACATTATGTGCATTCAGCTTCTCCGGAACATCAGCCCAGAAACCCGCGCACCTGCTTTAGAAATTCGGCCGGCTGTTCGACCCCGGGATAGTGTCCGCAATTGTCGATCGTCACGACCTTCGAGCCCTTGATCGAGCGCTGATAGACTTCGGCCGCGCTGAGCGGCACCACCGGGTCCTGCTTGCCCCACAAGAGCATCGTCGGCAGCCCGTCGATCCCCTCGAGCAAATGCGGCAGGCTGGGATTGAACATATAAGGCTCCCACGCCAGGCGCGCCGTCTCGGCGCGCGCCTCTTCCCAGGCCTCGTACTGCTCGGGCGTTTGTTCGCCGCCGAACAGCTTGGTGAAATCCGGTTTTTGCGGGTCGGCTGCGCCGCGCGTCAGGTAGATCCGCGCGGTCACCGTGAACATGTCCATGATCTCTCCCTGGGGCGGGCGTACACCGACCGGCGCGACCAGGATCATTTTGCTGAACTGGGCCGAGTTGGCGGCCGCCATCTCGGCCGCGATCCAGCCGCCCAACGAGTGGCCGATCACGTCGACCGGCCCCAGCTTCTGTTCGCGCAGGTAGCGCTGGTAGAAGCCGGCGAGGTCGCGGATGCTCATGATCCAATCGGCCATCGGGGTCTTCCCGAAACCCGGATGAATCGGCGCGATAAGCGTGCGGTCCTTGGCCAGCGCCGAGGCCCACGGGCTCCATCCGGGCCATCCGAGCTCGCCGTGCAGGATCAGCAGCGCCTTGCCCTTGCCGCCCTTGACGATAGCCAGGTCCGTGTCGCCGACGCGAACCTTCTCTTCGGTCCATTCCTTGTCTGCCATTGGACTTTCTCCGAGGTTGTAGTCGTGGCGTCCTTCAGGCCCGTCGATGCCGTCCCCAAACGGTCCGCCCGCGCAAATCCAGCTTTAGTACAGTGCCATGCTATTTGCCACCGGAGTTCCTGATCGTTTCCGCGATTCAGAAGCCAGAAGACGGCTCCAGCCTGCGCGACCGCGCGGGCCAGCGACCCCCGCGTCCCAGAAGACGGCCTGTAATGACATATCAGCGAGAGCTATAATCCCGCAGAAGACCGGAGCGCATTCCGGGCGCAGGACGGAGGACCGACGGGCGCAAGACGGGCGGCTAACGGGCGGGACGACGATGGGCGATCTGGCACAGGCTCGCGAACGGATGGTGGTCGAACAACTCGAGCGCCGCGGCATTCGGGATTCCCGCGTGCTCGCCGCGATGCGCATGGTTGAGCGCGACCGCTTCATTCCAGCCGAATATGCAGCGCAGGCCTACGACGATGAGCCGCTACCAATCGGCGCCGAACAAACGATCTCGCAGCCCTACATGGTCGCGCTGATGTGCGAGGTTGCCCGGCTGACCGGCGTCGAGCGCGTGCTCGAAGTCGGCACCGGTTCGGGGTATGCCGCGACAGTTCTCGCGCGTCTGTCCGCCATGGTTTATTCGGTCGAGTGCCTCCCGGCGCTGTTCGAGCGGGCGCGAGCGCGGCTCGAAGCGATCGAGGTCACCAACGTTCACATGAGTTGCCGCGACGGATCGGCGGGATGGCCCGAGCAGGCGCCATTCGACGCGATCGTCGTGACCGCCGCGATGCCCGGCATCGCGCGGCCATTGCTCGAGCAACTCAAGCCCGGCGGCCGGCTGGTCGCGCCGGTCGGCGAAGATGACTTGCAAACCCTGGTGCGAATCAGCCGGCGCAACGGCACGTGGTGCGAGGAATATTTCGGCGAATGCCGGTTCGTAAAAATGACCGGCCGTTACGGTTTCAAGGCGCCATGATCCCTCAGACGGCTCCTACGATTCGTCGCGGGATGCTTCGCAACCTCCTGGCAGGATTCTTCGCCAGCGTCTTCAGATGAAGCTTAGCGGATCGCGCTGTTCGCAGCGCGGGGTGGCAGGCCGCAGAGCGGCCCTGGTGGTGTGGTGGTAGGCGAGGATCCAGGCGAGAGCAAGATCGATACGGCGGCGCGCGGGCCAGCGGCAATCGCGATCGCCGCGTGGTTCGCGCCCGCAGTTATCATAGCGGCGCTCGTATGCTCCGGATGCTCGGCCTCGGCGCCGCGTAATCCGACGATTGTGCGGTACGGTGGAAACTCGCGGCCCGCGGTCGAGCACGTCGTGCGTCCCGGCGAAACTCTTTACCGTATTGCTCAAGTCTATGGGGTCAGCGTTCAGCGCCTGATGGAAGCCAATCATCTGAGCGACCCGCGCGACCTCCGCGTGGGACAGAGCCTGTTGATCTCCGGCTCTTATACCTACGCCTCGCTCGGCGGGACCGAGAGTGCCCCCAGCAGCACGATGTGGAACGTGCAGCGCGCCTCACGCCAATTCGCGTGGCCCTTATGGTTGGGCACGGTGACCTCGGGCTTCGGAATG
>Ga0182024_10000378_pt1 | contig 113732 bp, 105 predicted proteins | sample P32metaG_FD_120480 | JGI IMG/M metagenome (GOLD analysis project Ga0182024, IMG submission 120480) | Permafrost microbial communities from Stordalen Mire, Sweden - P3-2 metaG (Illumina Assembly) | ecosystem: Environmental > Terrestrial > Soil > Wetlands > Permafrost | place: Sweden: Stordalen... | reverse complement strand
GACAACGTGCAGCTGGCTGTCGAGCTGATTACGCCGGTGGCGTTGGAAAAGGGTCTCCGCTTTGCGATCCGCGAAGGCGGTCGCACGGTGGGCGCCGGCACGGTGTCGGAGATTACGAAGTAGCAGGGAACAGGGAATAGGGAACAGGGAATAGGGAGCAGAGATCAGCGGCGAACAACTGATCTCTGATCTCTGACCACTGATCGCTGGAAAGAAGAGCCATGGTAGGACAGAGAATTCGCATACGGTTGAAGGCATACGATTATCGCGTGCTGGACACCTCGACCGGCGAAATTGTGGAGACGGCCAAGCGCACCGGAGCAACGGTGGCCGGCCCCATCCCCTTGCCGACGATCAAGAACAAGTATTGCGTGCTGCGTTCGCCCCACGTGGACAAGAAGTCCCGCGAGGCATTCGAGATTCGCACCCACAAGCGGCTGATCGATATTCTCGAGCCGACCCAGCAGACGGTGGACGCGTTGATGAAGCTCGATCTTCCCGCCGGCGTCGATGTCGAGATCAAGGCCTTCGAGAAGTAGGCACCTGCGGTGCGGCAGACCACCTGCGGTGGGGCAGACGCGCTCTTCGAGCGCAAAAGCCCGGCGCAGTCAACACGAAGTGAGTAGAAAGGTCCGGAAGGACCCCGGCAGTGCGATGAATTCAACATCGCATGATGAGGCGAGGAAGACATGGCAGTTACAGGGATTCTGGGAAAAAAGATCGGCATGACGCAAGTGTTCGACGAAAAGGGCGATGTGCACCCGATTACGGTGCTGCAGGCAGGCCCGTGCGTGATTACGCAGTTGAAGACGCTGGCGCGCGACGGCTATGAGGCTGCGCAGATCGGTCTGGTTGAGTTTGTCAAAAACAAGAATGTGACCAAGCCGCAGGCCGGGCACTTCGCCAAAACCGAAGCGCCGCCGGTCAAAGTAATTCGCGAAGTCGCACTTGAGGTGGATGCGGACGGAGTGGTCGCGACCAAAGCGGGCGACCGGGTGTTAGTCGACATCTTCTCCGAGACGCGCTTTGTCGATGTGATCGGCACCTCCAAAGGCCGCGGCTTTGCCGGCGTTGTGCGCCGTCACGGTTTCGGTGGCGGCCCCAAATCGCACGGACATATGTTTCAGGTCCAGGGCTCGATCGGCGCCTCGAGTTTTCCGTCGCGCGTGTTTCCGGGGCAGAGGATGCCGGGGCACATGGGCGCGGAGCAGGTAACGGTTCGCAATCTGCGCATTCGCGGCATTGACATTGAAGAGAATTTGATCATGGTGGAAGGCGCGGTTCCGGGATCGCGCGAAGGGTATGTGCTGATCTCGAAGGCCAAGACTCCGCCGCGCGAGCGCCGTGGCTTTGCCGGATCCGGCACAGTTGACCCGTTGAAGGCATCGAAGAAGGCCGGCGGCAAGAGGAAATAAGCACGTGGCACCTGCGGTGCGGCCAATCGCGCCTTGCGGCGCAAGAGAGTTTGAGAGCCCGGAGCGATGCTCGGGGCGGAAGAAGAAGAAGATGGCAAACGTGGATGTATTGAATTTGAACGGGGACAAAGTGGGCACGCTGGAGTTGTCCGATGCGCTCTTTGGACCCGACCAGGTGAACGAGGCACTGCTGTGGGAGGCGGTGAAGCACTACCGCGCTTCGCTGCGCCAGGGTACGGCCGCTACCAAGAGCCGTACCCAGGTAGCCGGTTCCGGCAAGAAGCTGTGGAAGCAGAAGGGCACGGGCCGGGCGCGTATCGGCTCCGTTCGTTCGCCGCTTTGGCGCCACGGCTACACGGTGCACGGTCCTCAACCGCGCAGCTACGACTACGCGTTCCCGCGCAAGAAGCTGCTCGGAGCCTTACGCTCAGCCATGGCGTCGAAGCTGGCCGACGGCAAGCTCACCATAGTCAACACGCTGGAGCTGAAAGACGGCAAGACCAAGCTCTACCGCGCGGCGCTGGACAAACTGGACGTCACGCGCACCGCACTTTTGGTCGAGAACAACAAGACGCTTACTCAATCGCTGCTGCTTGGAGCGCGCAATTTGGCGGGCGTGGAGCTGGTGCTCAACAACGAGGTGCACCCTTACGATCTGCTGCGCTATGAGCGGGCCATTTTTTCAACGGCCGCCATCGAACAGCTCATCGAGGTGCTTGAGAAAGCCGCATCGAAGCGCAAGCACGCTGCGGAAACGGAGGCTGCGTAATGCCGACACTTTATACCGTGATTCGCCGCCCTCTGATTACTGAAAAGGGCTTGAGCGTGAAGGAGACTGAGGGGACGCTGGTATTCGACGTCGCTCCCGAGGCTACCAAGACTGAAGTCAAACAGGCGGTCGAGGCTCTCTTCAAGGTGAAGGTAGTCGCGGTGCGCACTGCGAATGTGGTGGGCAAAGAGCGCCGCCGCGGCAAGTTCGCGGGCTTCCGTCCGGATTGGAAGAAGGCTTACGTCCGCTTGAAGGCGGGCGAAAAACTGCCCGAGTACGTGAGCAACCTTTAGGGCAGCTTCTAGCTTCTAGCCTCAAGCCAGTTCAGTGCCGGAGCAGAGTCTAGGAGTAAGAAGTTGGAAGTAAGCAGTGGATGTAAGCACGGTGGGCTAGCAGCTAGAGGCTAGCGGCTAGAAGCTCGCCAAGGACAAAGACGATGGCAATCAAGACATACCGACCAATTACGCCGACCTTGCGGTTTCAGACCTCGCTGGTCAACGACGACCTGACGACGGATTCGCCGCACAAGCCGCTTTTGACGGTCAAGAAGCGCAGCGGCGGCCGCCGCAATTCGGGCGACCTGACCATCCGCCATCATGGCGGCGGCCACAAGCAGAAGCTGCGCCTGATCGATTTCAAGCGCGAGAAGTACGGAGTGCCGGGGCGCGTCGCCACCATCGAATACGATCCCAACCGCTCGGCCCGCATCGCGCTGGTGCACTACGCCGACGGCGAGAAGCGCTACATCCTGCAGCCGGTGGGCCTCAAAGTGGGCGCCACGGTGACCTCCGGCCCTGAAGCCGACATTCTGATCGGCAATGCGCTGCCGCTCAAGAGCATTCCTTCCGGCACCACGGTGCATGCCATCGAATTGCGGCCGGGCAAGGGCGCACAGATGGCTCGCTCCGCCGGAACTCAAGCGCAGTTGGTGGCCAAAGAGGGCGAGTACGCGCTGCTCAAGCTGCCTTCCGGCGAAACCCGCAAGGTGCTGGCCGAATGCATGGCGACCATTGGCCAGGTGGGCAACACGGACCATGAGAATGTGTCGATCGGCAAGGCGGGACGCAATCGCTGGAAGGGCATTCGCCCCTCCAACCGCGGCGTTTCGATGAATCCGGTGGACCACCCCCACGGCGGCGGCGAGGGCAAGACCTCGGGCGGCCGCCATCCAGTAACCCCGTGGGGCCAGCCGACGCGCGGCTACAAGACACGCAACAACAAGCGGACCGACGCGTTTATCGTCAGCCGCCGGGCAAAGTAGAAATGCAGCTTTTAGCTTCTAGCATAGAGCTACTAGCTAAATGCGGGACAGAAAAGATTCAAGGCAATAGCCGGCCAATAGCAGGGACGCTAGAAAGCTAGAGGCTAAAAGCTGGAAGCTAGGAGCTGGTTTTATGGCACGTTCGACAAAGAAGGGCCCGTTTGTGGATGCGCACCTGACCGTGAAGATCGAGGTGCTCAATCAGGCCAACGACAAGAAGGTTGTAAAGACCTGGTCGCGCCGCTCGACGATCTTTCCCGAGTTTGTGGGTCACACGATCGCTGTCCACAACGGCAAGAAATTCGTTCCGGTGTATGTGACCGAGAACATGGTGGGACACAAGCTGGGCGAGTTTGCGCCCACGCGCACGTTCAAAGGCCACACCGGGGGCAGCAGCAAGGCCGCCGCGGCTGAAACCACGGCCAAGCCGCGATAGTGTGAGACAACTTTCAGTTTCTAGCTTTCAGCTAGATATTGCCGGAGCTAGAGATTGATGGGAAACGGGACAAGCTAGGAGCTAGAAGCTAGCGGCTAGCAGCTGATTTGAGGAATACACAATGGCAGTCGTGACAAACGAATTTCGGGCCGAGGCCAGGTTTCAGCGCGTGTCGCCGCAAAAGACGCGGCTGGTGCTGGACCTGATCAAAGGCCGGGGAGTGCAGGAAGCGCTGGAGACGGCGGCTTTCACCAAGAAGCGGATCGCTCCGGTGATTCACAAGCTGTTGACCTCGGCGGTCGACAACGCCAAGTATCTGTCCGGCGAGCGAGGGTTGGATCTGGACGTGGACAATCTGTACGTCAAGCTGGCACTGGCCAATGATGGACCGCGCATGAAGCGCATTCGCCCCGCGCCGATGGGGCGGGCTTTCCGCTATCAGCGCAGGCTGACGCACATTATTCTTTCCGTGGCCGAGCGCCAGGCAGCCAAGAGCCTGGTGACGAAGATCGAGGAACCGAAAGCAGCGCCCGCTCCGGCGCCGAAGGCAACCAAGACGGCAGCCAAGGCGGCGCCCAAGGTCGCCAAGGCGAAGACCGAAAAGCCAAAGGCCGCAGCCAAGAAAGCCGGGGCGCCGAAAACAGCGGCCAAGACGGCCGAAACGCCGAAGGCAAAGACAACTGGGAAAAAGGCCGGCAAGAAGGCCTAGAGGTTTTGAGAGGAAGAACATGGGACAGAAAGTCCATCCTTACGGATTTCGGCTGGGAGTGAACAAGCCGTGGCGTTCGCGCTGGTTCTCTGAGCGCGACTATGACAAGCTCTTGGTCGAGGACGTGAAGCTCAAGGCTGAGCTTCGCGAAAAACTCAAGGCCGCGGGCGTCAGTTCGGTTGAAATCGAGCGGCCCGGCAACAAGCTGCGCTTTTTGATCCGCACCGCCCGGCCGGGCATCGTAATCGGCCGCAAGGGCGCGGAGATCGAGAAGCTCAAGACAGAGCTCGGCAAGCGCACAAACCGCGATGTGTTCATCGATATCATCGAGGTGAACAAGCCGGAGCTGGACGCGCAGTTAGTCTCAGAAAACATCGCGCTGCAACTGGAAAAGCGCGTGAGTTTCCGCCGCGCCATGAGAAAGAGCGTTGACTCGGCGTTGCGTTTCGGCTGCAAGGGCATCAAGGTGCGGGTTTCGGGCCGTCTGAACGGCAATGAAATCGCCCGCTCGGAGTGGTATCTGCAGGGGCGTTTGCCGCTGCACACGCTGCGCGCCGACATCGACTACGGGTTTACCGAGGCGCATACGACCTATGGCGTGATCGGGGTAAAGACATGGATCTATCGCGGCGACATCTATGAGCAGAAGCGCCGTAAGAATCCGCCTGTCGGCACATCTGTGTTTTAGAAGCAGCCGTCAGCTTCTAGCCTCAAGCTTTTAGCTAGTGCGAGGGGAAGTCGAGTTGCGGTGGGAAGAAACGAAGCTAGAGGCTAGAAGCTAGCAGCTAGTAGCTGGTTTTCGAGGGTTTCGCTATGTTGATGCCAAAGAAGGTGAAGTTTCGCAAGCAGCAGAAGGGCAAGCGCCGCGGCAAGGCGTGGCGCGGCTCCTCGCTGTCGTTCGGCGAATACGGGTTGAAGGTGCTGGAGTGCGGTTACATAACCGACCGGCAGATAGAGGCCAGCCGTATCGCCATGACCCGCTTCATCAAGCGCGGCGGCAAGATTTGGCTGCGCCTGTTTCCGGATAAGCCGATCACCAAGAAGCCGGCCGAAGTCCGCATGGGTTCGGGCAAGGGTGCGCTGGATCACTGGGTCGCGGTGGTGCGGCCGGGCAAGATCCTCTTCGAGATGGAAGGGGTGGCTCCGGAGATTGCGCAGGAGGCCATGCGGCTGGCTTCAAACAAGCTGCCGCTCAGAACCAAGTTCGTGATGCGGCCGGGCGCGGAAAAGATTGTAACCGCGGCCAAGTAGGAATGCAGTTTTTAGCTGCTAGCCTCTAGCTCTTCACTTTGAATCGAAGAGTGATGCAGGAGCGGGATGAGGCTAGCAGCTGGGAGCTAGAAGCTAGGAGCTAAGCAGAGATGGAACTTGAAAAGATTCGCAATTTGAGCGACGAAGAATTGCAGCACCAGGAGAAGACAACCTCCGAGCAGCTTTTTCGGCTTCGCTTTCAGGTCTCCCTGGGGCAGAACGACGGAGTGAAGAAGCTCCGCCAGTTGCGCAAGGAGATTGCACAGATCAAGACCGTGGCCAAAGAGCGCGAGTTGAGCATTCGCGGCGCGGCCGCCGACACCGGCGCGACGGCGGAAACCAGCAAAGGAGCCCGATAAGTGATGGCAACAACAGAGGCAGTGCAGGCGCCGGCGGCGGGCGCGCGGCGTAACGAGAAGGTCGGCAACGTAGTCTCGACCAAGATGCAGAAGACGATCGTCGTCGAAGTCGAAATGCGCAAGGCTCATGCCAAGTACAAGCGCATCGTGCGCTCGACCAAGAAGTTTTATGCCCATGACGAGCAGAGTTCGGCGCGGATGGGCGACGTGGTGCGCATCCGGGAAACTCGCCCCTTGAGCAAGCTGAAGCGGTGGTCTCTCGAGGAGATTGTGCGGCGCTCGTCTCTGGTACAGATTGAGGACGTCGCGCTCAACCCCGAAATCAAGGTTGCTACCTAACCGGAGCGAGTTAAGGAGAAGAACCCATGGCTGTGCAAATGAGAACCATGCTCGCGGTTGCCGACAACTCCGGCGCGCGCAAGCTGCAAGTGATTCTGCCCCTGGGCGGCGGACTGGGCAAGAAGGCCGGCCTTGGCGACGTAGTGACCGCGGCGGTCAAGGAAGCCTCGCCGGATGGCACGGTCAAAAAGGGCAAAGTGGTGAAGGCGGTGATCGTCCGCACCCGCAAGGAATACCGCAGGCGCGACGGCACCTACATCCGGTTTGATGAAAACGCGGCCGTGGTGATCGACGATGCGCGGGAGCCTGTGGGAACGCGCGTCTTCGGGCCGGTGGCCCGTGAACTGCGCGAGAAAAAGTTTTTGAAGATTGTTTCGCTGGCCCCGGAAGTGGTTTAAGCGCAGCTACTAGCTTCTAGCTGCTAGCTTCTAGCTTTTTTGTGAGAAGCCGGGCTGATTTGATGAACGCGGGAATTTGGAACGAAAAGCTAGGAGCTAGCGGCTAAAAGCTAGTAGCTGTTTTGGAGAACAGATGCCGAGTTTACATATTCATCGCAACGATACGGTCAAGGTGCTCACGGGCTCCGACCGGGGCAAAACGGGCCGCGTGCTGCGCGTCTTCCCGGACAAGGGCACGGTGCTTGTAGAGCACGTGCGCGTGGTCAAGAAGACGGTTTCGAGCAAGCAGGGACAGCGGACCAAGGGCGGCATCGCGGAGCAGGAATCGCCCATCGATGTCTCGAACGTGATGCTGGTGTGCGCCAACTGCGGCCCGGTGCGCGTGGGTTTCAAGGTTGAAGGCGACCACAAGGTTCGTGTCTGCAAGAAGTGCGGGCAGACCTTGCCGACTAAGAAGTAAGGGGACTTGAGCCCGCCGGGATGAGGCGCGCAGCGCTTCCGCCCGTGCGGCAAGCACCTTCCGCAAGGGTAAACGGCCGGTCGCCGCGGCGACCGAGCCAATCCGAGGGTCGGAAGAAAGAGAGCGAAGGAACATGGCAGCACGATTGAAAGAGAAGTATCGCAAGGAGATCAAGAAGGCTCTGCAGAAGGAGCTGGGTCTCGACAATGCGATGGCTGTGCCCGAGCTCGACAAGATCGTGATCAACATGGGTCTGGGCGAGGCCACGGGCAACACCAAGCTGCTTGATCCGCTGGTGAACGACCTGGCGTTGATCGCCGGGCAGAAGCCGGTGACCACCAAGGCCAAGAAGTCGATTGCGGCCTTCAAGGTGAGGGCGGGCATGTCAATCGGGGCAATGGTGACGCTGCGCAACGAGAAAGCGTACGAGTTTCTTGACCGTCTGATTTCAACGGCGCTTCCAAGAGTCCGCGACTTTCGCGGCGTGTCGACAAAGAGCTTTGACGGGCGCGGCAACTATACGCTCGGCCTGCGCGATCAGTTGATTTTTCCGGAGATCGATTACTCCAAAGTGGAGAAGCTGAAGGGCATGAACATCACCATCGTGACCACGGCCAAGGACGACAACCAGGCGAGGGCGCTGCTGGCGCATTTCGGCATGCCGTTCCGCCAGGGCGCGTAGAACAGCTTCTAGCTGCTAGCTCCTGGCCTCTGTCATTTTCGAGGTAGAGCGAGCGACTAAGGCAAAACGAGATTGGATTTCTTTCTTGCGCATGAGATCGGGTTCAGCAAGGAATGAGCTAGAAGCTGATAGCCGGGGTCGAAGAGGATTTATGGCAACCACTGCAAAAAGGGTGAAAGACGCGCGGAAGCCGAAGTTCAGCTGCCGCAAGCACAACCGATGCCAACTCTGCGGACGGCCGCGAGGATTTCTGCGCAAGTTCGGCGTTTGCCGCTTGTGCTTCCGGGCGCTGGCGCTCAAGGGTGAAATTCCCGGCGTCGTCAAGTCGAGCTGGTAAAGAACGCAGCTGCAGGCCACTAGCTTCTAGCTGACGTGCTAAGTCGATGGACTTAGCCGCAGCACGATGAGCTACAAGCTAGCAGCTAGAAGCTAGTAGCTGTTTTTAGGAGACATTCCCGCGGGTTCTCCCTGAATCCGATGTAAGGACAACAGGGAGCGAACGGGGAATGAAGGAGAAATAATGAGTCTGACTGACCCAGTAGCAGATTTTCTGGCGCGAATCCGGAACGCAATCCGTGCGCGTCATCAGAAGCTGGATGTTCCGGCTTCAAAGCTGAAGACCGAGATTGCCCGCATCCTCAAGGAGGAGGGCTATATCTCGAACTACAAGACCCAGGAAGAAGAAGGCAAGCAGGTTCTGCGCGTGTATCTGAAGTACGGCGGCGCGGAAGCGGCCATCCGCGACCTGGCGCGCATCTCGCGTCCCGGCTGCCGTGTGTACATCGGCCGCGACGAGATCAAACGCGTTCAGGGCGGCCTCGGCATCTCGATTATGACGACGCCCAAGGGCGTAATGACCGGCCGTCAGGCGCGCCGCGAAGGCGTAGGCGGCGAGCTGCTCTGCGAAGTGTGGTAAAGGCAGCTATTAGCTTCTAGCCTCCAGCTTTTTAGAGCCGAGCTGATGGGCTTAGCCAGGGCAGAATGAGCTAGGAGCTAAAAGCTAGCAGCTAGAAGCTGCTGTACGGGCTGCAGTGGAACGCAGGAGCGTTTGGAAGGAGCCCAGCGGGACTCGCAAGCCAGAATGAAGGATTGAAACCATGTCGCGCATTGGAAAGAAGCCGATCCCGCTGCCCGCGGGCGTGAAGTATAAGGTCGAGGGCAATACCGTGTTGGTCGAGGGGCCCAAGGGCAAAGTTTCGGCGCTGATCGCCGAGGGCATCTCGCTCGCAACCGTGGGCGGGGAACTGCATGTGAATCGTTCCGCCGACAAGTATGCTGCGGTGCATGGGCTGACCCGGGCGCTGGTGTCCAACGCCGTTCACGGCGTCACCACCGGCTGGAAGCGCGAGCTGGACATTGTGGGCATCGGTTACCGCGCCGAGTTGAAGGGCAAAGGAACGGTAGTTTTCACGCTTGGCTACTCGCACCAGATCGAGGTGCCTCTGCCTTCTGGCATCGAGGTGGCTGTCGATCCCAAGCAGACCCATCTGACCGTCTCCGGCATCGACCGGCAAAAGGTGGGCCAGGTGGCGGCCGACATGCGCTCGCTGCGCAAGCCGGATCCTTACAAGAACAAGGGTGTGCGCTACTCGGACGAGAAACTGAAGAAGAAGGCCGGCAAGACGGGCGCCAAGTAAAGCTGCCGCTGGCTACTAGCTTTTGGCTTCTAGCTGTTCGTGCAGAATGAAAGCGCAGAGACGGGCACGATGAGCTGGAAGCTAGGAGCTATAGGCTAATAGCTGAATTCAAACCGAACGGGGTCGCAGGGCGGCTCCGCTGATAGGAACGAGAAACCATGATTACGCAGACCAAGAGAAACGCAATTCGCCAGCGCATTCACGACCGCATCCGCCGCAAGATGGCGGGCACCGAGGTGCGGCCGCGGCTGAACGTTTACCGCTCGCTGAACCACATTTACGCGCAGGTGATCGACGACCAGACGGGGCAGACGCTGGTCTCGGCCTCGTCCATCAAGTTGAAGACCGGCGGCAATGTGGCGGCGGCCAAGGAGATTGGCAAGGCTGTGGCGGAGAAGGCGGTCGAGAAGGGCATCAAGAAGGTGGTCTTCGATCGCGGCGGCTACCTTTATCACGGACGCATCAAGGCGCTGGCCGACGCGGCCCGCGAAGCTGGACTGGAGTTCTAAGGGCAGCCACTAGCGGCTGGCTTCCAGCTGCTGGCGTATCGAGGTAAGTGGACAAACGTGTGACCTACGGGATCAGCTAGATGCTAAGAGCTAGGAGCTAGCTGCTCAAGAAGAGACGAGAGAGCAATGACGATTCTGAAAAAGAAACTCGATGCCAACCAGTACAACCTGAAGGATCAGGTGGTGGCCATCAATCGCGTGACCAAAGTGGTGAAGGGCGGCAAGAACATGTCGTTTGCCGCGCTGGTGGTGGTGGGTGACGCCGCCGCCGGAGTCGTGGGTCACGGTTCAGGCAAGGCCAAGGAGGTTCCCCAGGCGATTCGCAAGGGAATCGAGTCGGCCAAAAAGAATCTGGTTCGGGTCAACCTGACCGAGACCACGATTCCACATCAGGTGCTGGGGCGCTTTGGCTCCGGCCAGGTGCTGCTCAAGCCGGCCCCCGAGGGCACTGGCGTGATCGCCGGCGGCGCGGTGCGCGCGGTGATGACCTCGGTCGGGGTGCAGAATGTGCTGACCAAGAGCCTGGGCTCACCCAACCCGCACAACGTCGTCAAGGCAACGTTCGATGCCCTGGTGCAGTTGCGCGACCGGGTGGCCGTGGCCACCATGCGCGGCAAGACCGTGGAGGAGATGTAAGCCATGGCCACAACCAAAATGATCAAAATTCAGTACTACCGCTCCAAAAACTCCACCCCCTTCAAACATAAGGCGGTGGTCAAGGGGCTGGGCTTCACGCGCCTCAATCAGATTGTCGAGCGCGTGGATAACGAATCGATTCGCGGTATGGTCAAGACCATTCCGCATCTGGTCCGGATAATCGAAGGCTAGCTATTAGCTTCTAGCCTCTAGCTCCTAGCTACTCTTGCTGAGCCAATGAATTTGGAACCAGCGAGATGAGCTAGAAGCTGAAAGCTGGCGGCTAGGGGCTGCATCACAACGCGAGTCGGCAAGGTAAGAAAAACCTGACCGGCGCTACAGCGAGGAAAATCATGGCAAAGAATCTATCGAATTTACGCGCGCCCAAGAAAGCCAACACCGGGAGCAAGCGTGTGGGCCGGGGCATGGGATCCGGCATGGGCAAAACCTCAACCCGTGGCCACAAGGGCCAGGGTTCGCGCACCGGCTCCAGCCTGATGCGCGGCTTTGAGGGGGGCCAGATGCCGCTGCATCGCCGGCTGCCCAAGCGCGGCTTTACCAACATCTTCCGCACCGAATATGCGGTAATCAACCTCGACCGGATCGTCGAGCAGATTGCCGGCCTCAAGGTCACCGAGATCGGTCTCGACGACTACAAGAAGCTTGGCCTGTCTTCGAGCAAGAATGCGCTGATCAAGGTACTGGGATCGGGCGAACTGACTGTGGCCATTACCATCCACGCGCACAAGTTTTCCAAGTCGGCCGTCGAAAAGATCGAAAAGGCTGGCGGCAAGGCTGTGGTGGCGGGCGGCGTGGTCGCGGCCTGAGCGGCCTGGTCCGGAAAGGTTCTAAAGGCCCCGGAAATGCTCTAAAATGGTGTAAGCAAAAAGAAGATTCCAGCGGCGGCAAACGCCATGAAGCGGATGACCAGACATGCTTGAGAAATTTCTCAATATCTTCCGGATTCCCGACCTGCGCAAGCGGGTGCTGTTCACCCTGGGCATTCTGGCCGTCTACCGGCTGGGCTCGCATATCCCCACGCCCGGCGTGAACGCGCACCAGTTGGAGCTGCTCTTCAACTCGCAGAGCGGATCGGCGCTGGGGCTGATGGATCTGTTCGGCGGCGGCAGCCTGCGCCGCATGACCGTTTTTGCTCTGGGCATCATGCCGTACATCACGGCCTCCATCATCTTTCAGCTCCTCACCGTCGTCTATGAACCGCTGGCGCGCATCCAGAAGGAAGGCGAGCTGGGCCGCCGCAAGATCACCCAATGGACCCGCTACATGACCGTCCTATTGGGCGCACTGCAGTCCATCGGCATCGCGGCCATTCTCACCAAGCAGGGCCTGGTGCTCAATCCAGGCATCGGCTTCAGCCTGATGACCGTACTCACCCTCACCACCGGCACCGCGTTCATCATGTGGCTGGGTGAGCAGATCACCGACCGTGGCATCGGCAACGGCATGAGCCTGCTGATCTTCGCCGGCATCGTGGCCGGGCTGCCGCGTGGCGTGGCAGAGCTCTATCAGAAAGTCGAGACCAGCGCCTGGGGTTCGCTGACCATCATCGCCGTGCTGATCCTGGCCGCAGCCATGGTCGGCGTGGTGGCCTTCATTGTGTTTGTGGAGCGGTCGGAGCGGCGCATTCCCATCCAGAGCGCGCGCCGCATCGTCGGCCGCCGCATGATGGGCGGCCAGTCCAGCCATCTGCCGCTCAAGGTCAACTCCGGCGGCGTCATGCCGGTCATCTTTGCCAGCTCCATTCTCTCCGCGCCCATGTTGTTCAGCCAGGTGGAGTGGGTGCAGAACAGCCGCTTTCTCCAGCCCATCATTCAGGCGCTGGCGCCCGGCTACCCGTGGTATGAAGCCATCGACATGCTGGCGATCATCTTTTTTGCCTACTTCTACATCTCTATCGTGATGAAGCCGGACGATATTGCCGACAACTTCCGCAAGTCGGGCTCGTTCATTCCTGGCATCCGCCCCGGCAAGCGCACCTCGGACTTCATCAACGACATCCTCACTCGCATTACGCTGGTGGGCGCGCTGTACCTCATCGCGATCACCATGGTGCCAACCTTCCTGCTGTCGGGCATTCGATTCGACAAGTTGTTTCTCATCGGCAGGTTCTTTGAAACTCTGCCGGCATGGACCACGCACGGAGTGGGGGTCAACTTCTACTTTGGCGGCACTTCTCTTTTGATCGTGGTAGGCGTGGCCATGGACACCGTCAACCAGATCGAATCGCAGTTGATCATGCGCCATTACGACGGCTTTTCTCCTCGTTCCGGCCGCATTCGCGGAAGGAAAACCTGGTAGATGTCGTCTTTTGTAAGGGCGCCGGAAAGGGGACGGGAGATGGAGTCGAAAACCGTCCCCGGCCCGATTCTGTTGTTGGGCGCGCCGGGCGTGGGCAAGGGAACCCAGGCCAAGGAACTGGTAAAAATCTGGGGCATTCCGCAGGTCTCCACCGGCGACCTGCTGCGGGCCAATGTGGCCAGGGGCACTTCGCTGGGCAAGGTGGCCAAGGAAATCATGCAGCGGGGTGAGCTCGTCCCGGATTCGGTGGTCGATGAAATGGTGGCCATGCGGCTGCAGCAGCCCGACACCCGCAACGGATACGTGCTGGACGGTTTCCCCCGCACCCTGGGCCAGGCCGACTGGCTCGATGGGCAACTGGCGGCCAAACCGGGTTCGCTGCCGGTCATTGCTGTAAGCATCAATGTGGACTATAATCAATTATTGCGCCGGATCTGCGGGCGCAGGAATTGCCCTGTCTGCCAGACCATTTACAACGTCTACGTGAATCCCCCCAAACAACCTGGGATTTGCGACGTTGAGGGTGCGGCGCTGGTCCAGCGAGCCGATGACACGGAGGAGGTCTTCAAGGAGCGCATGCGCGCTTATGGAGCCCTGACCAAGCCGGTTGTCGATCATTACCGGGACCTGGGACGTTTCGCTGAAGTGGATGGAGACCGGCCGATTGGAGCGATCGCGGCCGGAATTGTTGCCGCCGTTGAACGGTTGCGCCAATAGCGCGATCGGGCGGCGGTTTGCGCGCGCAAGGGCGCTGGAATGGGAGTCAGCCGAATGGCTGTGGTGTTGAAGTCGTCCAGGGAGATCGAGAAGATGCGCCGCGCGGGCCAGATTGTCCGCGAAGTGCTGGAACTGGTGCGCAGCCATGTCAAGCCGGGCGCGACCACTCTCGATCTGGAAAAGGCGGCTGAGGCGCGGCTTGCCGAACTGGGTGTCAAGGCGGCCTTCAAGGGTTACCATGGGTTTCCCTGCGTGCTTTGCACCTCAGTCAACAGCGAGGTCGTGCATGGCATCCCGTCGGCCAACCGAGTCCTGAAAGAGGGCGACATTGTTTCGGTCGACTTCGGAGTAGTGGTGGATGGCTACTACGGCGATGCGGCTATCACCGTGCCGGTGGGACAGAAGATCGATCCGGACACTGCGAGGCTGCTGACGGTGACTGAGGCTTCGCTGAACGCGGGCATTGCAGCGGTTCGGCCGGGGGCCACCCTGGGCGATGTGGGCGCCGCGGTGCAAGGGGTGGTTGAGGCCGAGGGATTTTCGGTGGTGCGGGATTTTGTGGGCCACGGCATCGGCGTTCACATGCACGAAGACCCGCAGGTGCCGAATTTTGGCCAGGCGGGCCGGGGCATGAAGCTGCGCAAGGGGATGGTGATTGCCATCGAGCCCATGGTCAACGCAGGCAAGCCGGACGTGAGGGTCATGAGCGACGGATGGACGGCGGTCGCTGCGGATGGAAGCATGAGCGCTCATTTTGAGCACACCGTGGCGGTGACCGCCACCGGAGCAACAGTGTTGACCGAGTAGAACGCTCGGTTCTAACGGGCTGGCCGCGCGGGGCGCGCCGGCGGAATTGGATGCGGTTTGTCGAAGGAAGACGCGATTGAAGTAATGGCCACGGTCACTGAGACGTTGCCCAATGCCATGTTCAAGGTCAAACTCGAGAACAACCACGAGGTGTTGACCCATGTCTCGGGACGGATGCGCAAGAATTTCATTCGCATACTGCCCGGCGACCGCGTGGCGGTTGAGTTGAGTCCTTACGACCTGAATCGCGGGCGGATCGTTTACCGCTACAAGTAGATTTTTTTTAAAGCTCGCGCAGGATTTGGATGCGCGGAGAAGGGCAGCAGGCAATGAAGGTCCGTGCATCGGTTAAGAAGATTTGCGTCAAGTGCAAGGTCATCACCCGCCGTGGGGTGGTTCGGGTGATCTGCGAGAACGCAAAGCACAAGCAGCGCCAGGGCTAAGCGAGCCTGGCATTCGCGGAACCTCCAAGGAAGGGATCAAAGAACAGAGATCAGTTCACAGTGCTAATGCAAGATGGATTTGACTGATCTCTGAAATCTGAAAACTGATCTCTGGCTAGGGGCTAGTTAGCTTGAATTAAGGCTTGCGATGAACCCCTGGAGGGACAGCGGAAACAGAGTAGATTTAACCCGAAAGCAAGACTGCCGAGTAGCTTTTTCCCTTAAGAAAAAGCGATCTAGAACAAGGCTTGCAAGGGCGCCGTTACTCTGATTTCGCTCCATGCCGCAATCACTGTGCGAACCGGCTGAGGCCGGGGGCACACAACCGCAAGCAGCAAAGGAATCAGTATGGCACGTATTGCTGGCGTCGATCTGCCCCGCAACAAGCAGGCTCGGATCGCGCTCACATACATCTTCGGCATCGGGGATCCCCGCGCAAACAAGATTCTGGACAAGGCGAATGTCGATCCCTTCAAGAAAGTCCAGGATCTGGGCGAAGAAGAGGTCAACCGCATCCGCCAGGTGATTGAGGACGAAGGAAACGTAGAGGGCGACCTGCGCAAGGACGTCCAGATGCACATCAAGCGCCTCATCGACATCCAGAGTTATCGTGGCAACCGTCACCGGCGCGGTCTGCCGGTCAACGGCCAGCGCACCCACACCAACGCACGCACCCGAAAGGGACCGCGCAAGGGCACAGTGGCCGGCAAGAAGAAAGCGACGGGTAAGACATAATGGCGAAACCAGAGCAAAAACCCGGAGCAACCGGCAAGGCAGCCAAGAACAAGAAGTTCAAGAAGCGCGAGCGCAAGAATGTTCCGTTTGGCATTGCGTACGTTCAGGCCTCGTTCAACAACACCATCGTCACCATCACGGATCAGGTGGGCAACACTCTGAGCTGGAAGAGCTCCGGGTCGCTGGGCTTCCGCGGTTCGCGCAAGGGCACGCCGTTTGCGGCGCAGCAGGCTGCTTCAAACGCAGCCAGCGCTGCTCGCGATCACGGTCTGCGCGCGGTCGATGTGCGGGTCTCCGGTCCGGGTTCGGGCCGCGAGTCGGCCATTCGCGCTCTGGCCGCGGCCGGGGTTGAGGTGCGCTCCATCCGCGACGTGACGCCGGTGCCGCACAACGGCTGCCGTCCGCCCAAGCGGCGCAGAGTGTAAGAAGCAAGTGGTCAGTTGTCAGTCATCAGTCCCAAGCGGGCGGAAACTGGCCACTGAAAACTGATAACTGAAAACTGAGCGCGGGCCGGGAGGAAGCTCCGAAGGATCAAAAGTCCGGAGGACCGTAAACCGGCCGTCATCCGAAGTCAGGAGAAGAAATGGCTCGTTATACCGGAGCAGTCTGCCGCCTTTGCCGTCGCGAAGGCACCAAGCTTTTTTTGAAGGGCACTAAATGTGCCTCCGACCGTTGCCCGCTGGAGAAGCGCAACTTTCCCCCCGGCATGCACGGCAAAGACCGCAAGGCCAAGATTGTGGGCTACGGCCTGCAACTGCACGAAAAGCAGAAGGCCAAGCGCATGTACTTCACCCTCGAGGGCCAGTTCCGCGAGTACTACGAAAAGGCCAACCGCGCCTCGGGCGTCACCGGCGAGCTGCTCATCCAGCAACTGGAACGCCGTCTGGACAACGTGGCTTTCCGTCTCGGCTTCGCTATCTCGCGCCGTCAGGCCCGGCAGGTGGTCCGTCACGGTCATGTGTCGGTCAACGGCCGCAAGGTCAACATTCCCTCTTATCAAGTGAATGCCGGCGACGAAATCGCCATCCGTGAAGGCGCAAAGAAGCTGGTGATTGTGGAGCAGGGCGCGCAGTACGCTTCGCAAAACCCCGTCCCCGCATGGCTTGAGATCAATTTCGAGACCTTCACCGGTCGCGTTCTTTCACTGCCCAAGCGCAAGGACGTATCGCTGCCCATCAACGAGCAGCTCATCGTCGAACTTTATTCGAAGTAGCAGGACAGCTGCTAGCTTCTAGTCTCCGGCTTCCAGCCTTTTCGTGTGAGACCCATAACCTTGGTCTCCGCAGGAGAAAGCTAGAAGCTAGGAGCTAGCGGCTAGAAGCTGAATTTCAAACGAAGGAGAACTTGCACGGCCGCCGCAAAATGCATCGCGACGTACATGCCGCGCGGGAAAAGAGACAACGATATGCTTTGGAGAGGATTTCAAAAACCGAAACGCCTGGCAGTGGATGCCGAGACGCTCAGCGACACATTTGGAAAGTTCAGCGCCCAGCCCTTTGAGCGCGGCTTTGGCACAACCATCGGCAACGCGCTTCGACGCACCCTGCTTAGCTCTATCGAGGGCGCCGCGGTTACCGCGATTCGCATCGAGGGCGTTCTCCACGAGTTCCAATCCATCGGCGGCGTGGTTGAAGATGCCACCGACATCATCCTGAATCTCAAGCAGGTTCCCTTCAAGCTCGCAGGCGACGGGCCCAAGGCGCTTTATCTCCGCGCCGACCAGCCGGGCGTAGTCACCTCCGGCATGATTGAGGCCGATGGAGACGTGGAGATCCTGGACAAGAACGTATATATCGCCACCCTTTCAGAAGGCGGCAAGCTGGATATGGAAATGCGCCTCAAGCGCGGGCGCGGCTATATCTCCGCGGACAAAAACTTTGACGCTGATCTCGGCCTGGGCTTCATTCCCGTGGATTCGGTCCACTCGCCGGTGCGCCGCGTGAACTACGTGGTCGAAGCCGCGCGACTTGGCCAGATCACCGATTATGACAAGCTCACGCTGGAAGTGTGGACCAATGGGGCCGTGCTGCCCGCCGACGCCGTCGGTCTGGCCGCAAAGCTGCTCAAGGACCACATGAACATCTTCATCAACTTCGAGGAGGAAATCGAAGCCGAGGCGCGCGGCGAAGAGGGCCGCACGTTGCTGCGCAATGACAACCTCAACCGCTCGGTGGAAGAACTGGAGCTATCGGTCCGCAGTTACAACTGCCTCAAGAATGCCAACATCCAGAGCATCGGCGAACTGGTGCAGAAGACCGAAGCCGAAATGCTCAAGACCAAGAACTTCGGCCGCAAGAGCCTGAACGAGATCAAGGAAATTCTCGCGCAGATGGGCCTTTCGCTGGGCATGAAGATCGACGAAAACGGCAACGCGGTTCCCGGGCCCACCAGCATTCCGCCGGCGGCTGCGCTGGCCGCCAGCTATAGCCATTACGACGACGAGGACGAGCCCTTGGACTCAGTCGATATGCTGTTGCCGACCGAGACGGAGAACTTTTAGGCCCGGCTCATCGAGGGCATTACACGAATCTGGGTGCCCCATCCTTGGCGCGTCTTTGTTTTTTGCGCCAAGGGTGGGACCGTACCATAGAAATTTCCGAAAGAGAGTTTCACCATGCGCCATCGCAATGCAGGATTCAAGCTCGGACGCAACACCAGCCACCGCCGCGCTCTATTGCGCAATCTGGTTACGTCCGTGCTCGTCGAAGATCGCGTCGAGACCACCGTGGCCAAGGCCAAGGCTGTCCGTCCCCACGTGGAAAAGATGATCACCCTGGGCAAGAAGGGCGATTTGCACTCACGCCGTCAAGCGCTCAGCTTTCTCATGACCGACAAGGCCGTGGATCGGCTGTTTGAAACCGTGGCCCCGCGCTACGGCGATCGCCAGGGCGGTTATCTGCGCATCGTCCGCACCGGATTCCAGAAGGGCGATGGGGCCGAAAAGGCCTTCATCGAACTGCTGGGCGCCGAAAAGCAGCTCGATGCCAAGCGCCAGAAGCGCGAAGACATCAAGGCCAAGAAGCGCGCCGAACTGGAAAAGCATTTGGAAGAAAGCAAGAAGGAAGAACCCGGCGAAGAGGCCGCGTAACCGCGGCCGTTTTGCGGCATTTTCTGTCTGCTCGTAGCAGACATCAAGGGCGCATCCCGCGAAGGATGCGCCCTTGTTTATCTTGCGGGCTGACTTTCCAGAATGCGGATCCACCAGCAACAGCGCGACAAAGTGATTGAGCCGCACCCGCGGCCCTCACGCCGCTCTTGCCAGCCGCTTGGGTTTGAATGTGCGCATGAGGAGATAGGCCAGCAATTGCAGCGTGATCACGCCGCAGCAGTCGAGCAGCACGTCCCAGGGAGTACCGGTCCGGTTAGGCAGATACGTCTGGTGCCACTCATCGGCGCTGGCAATCAGCCCTGTGCCCAGCAGCGCCAGCAGAGAGTCCAGCAGGAAACGCGAGTGGGGCAGCGTCCGCCACCAGGCGCGCACCCACGCCAGCCCGATCGTCCCGTAGGCGAGAAAGTGGCCGGACTTGCGGATCAAGTGATGGATGCTTTCCCACTGGCCATTGCTGACTCTGCCAAAGAGGGCTTCGTAGATCCGCCGCAGCGGCGCGCTGGTGTGGTCGGCGCCAAACAGCTCTGTTGACTCCGCCGCAATGACCGCAACGCCCAGAACCACCGGTAACCAGGTGCTGAGGGCATACCCCAAGCCGTGTTTCTTATTCGACACGATAATTGGGCGCCTCTCTGGTGATAATCACGTCATGTACGTGGCTTTCGCGCAGGCCGGCGCCGGAGATGCGCACAAATTCAGCTTTCTCCTGTAGCTCCGAAATAGAGCCGCAGCCCACGTAGCCCATCCCAGAGCGCAGGCCGCCGACAAGCTGAAACACCATCGACTCCAGCGGACCGCGATAGGGCACGCGCCCTTCAATGCCCTCAGGAACGAATTTGGCCAGGCGGTTTTGGCTGGCGCGCTCGCGTTGCACCACGCCCTCGGTGCCCATCTCGGCGCTGGCCATGTCGTCGGTGCTCTGGAAATAGCGCTCCCCTGATCCCTGGCTCATAGCGGTCAGCGAACCCATGCCGCGATAGCTCTTAAAGCTGCGTCCCTGGTAGAGAATGGTTTCTCCGGGGCTCTCGTCCACGCCGGCAAACAGCGAACCGATCATCACCGAGCTGGCGCCTGCCGCGATGGCTTTGGTGATCTCGCCCGAGTACTTGATGCCGCCGTCGGCGATGATCGGCACGCCGTATTCGCGGGCGGCGCGATAGGCTTCGGCAATGGCCGTAATCTGCGGCATTCCGGCGCCAGTCACCATGCGCGTGGTGCAGATGGAGCCCGGCCCGATGCCCACCTTGATGGCGTCGGCGCCGGCTTCGATCAGCGCCAGCGCGCCCTCATAGGTGGCCACGTTGCCGGCCAGCAGGCCCACCTCCGGGAACTGTTTCTTCACCGCGCTTACCGCCTCCAGCACGCGGGACGAGTGGCCGTGCGCTGAGTCGATGGCCAGCACATCCACGCGCGCGCGCACCAACTCCGCCGCGCGCTCCATATAATCGCCGGTGGCCCCGATTGCGCCGCCCACGCGAAGGCGCCCTTGCTCGTCCTTGCTGGCGTAGGGATACTTCAACTTCTTCTGGATGTCTTTGACCGTGATCAGTCCCTTCAACTCGTACTGATCGTTCACCACCAGCAGTTTTTCCACGCGGTGCTTGTGCAGAATCAGCTCCGCCTCTTCAAGCGTGGTGCCCACCGGCACAGTGATCAGGTTCTCCCTGGTCATCACTTCGCCAATGGGAATGTCGGTGCGGGTCTCAAAGCGCAGATCGCGATTGGTGAGAATGCCCACCAGCTTTTTGCCGTTGGTCACGGGAACGCCGGAAATCTTATAGCGCCGCATCACTTCCAGCGCATCTCCGATCATCTGATCAGGCCCGATGGTCACCGGGTCCACGATCATGCCGCTCTCAGAGCGCTTCACTTTGTCGATCTCGCCGGCCTGGTCGCCGATGCTCAGGTTGCGGTGCACAATACCAATGCCGCCCTGCTGGGCCATCGCGATGGCCATGCGCGACTCGGTCACCGTGTCCATGGCGGACGAGAGCAGCGGCGTATTCAGCGTGATGTCGCGGGTCAACTGGGTTTGAGTGCTCACCTGCATAGGCACTACGTCGCTGTAGGCAGGCACCAGCAACACGTCATCGAAGGTGAGCGCTTCCGGTAGGTCTTTTGCCAGCATAAGGCTCTGATGCGCCTGTCGCTGCGAGGATTCGAGTCCCCAGCGCGGCAGGCGCGTATGTCTATTGTAGCGGAGGGGGCTTGCACTGTTTCGGACTGGTTCGCAGTCCGCGAACAGCTCCGCGGTGAAACCTTTATTCTGCCATCCGCTTTTCGGCGTCGAACGGGATGCCAGGTTTCAGAACGAATCACGTCACCTCTCACACCCCCACCGGGAACGGCTTGGGGCTGGACTCGTCCGTGTTTGCGCCGCCGCTGCGCCAGCGCTCGAATCGGCCTTGCAGCAGGCTCATCAATCCCGTGTACCAGTAGCCAATTACGAACAAAATCAAAAACGGCGCGGTGAAATAGTTGTGGTTTGAGAAGGTATAGAGAATCGCCAAAAGAAAATAGCAACCCAGCAGCAGCTCGATCCACGGCGCCAGCAGCAGCCGTTTGCGGTATACGGCCGCCTGGGATTTTTCACCTTTCTTGGCCACGCGATACTTGGGAGTGCGAGCAAAGGGACTCTTGATGCCCAGCAGCGCCTCCATTACCGCCTTGGTGTTGGTAACGGTGAGGCCAATGCCCAGCGCCATCAGCAGCGGCAAAAAGAGGAATGTCTTGATCCAGCTTCTGGGGAAGAGCTCGCGCTGGCTCACCACATAAAATACCGCGATGGAGAAGCTGGAGGCGGCGAACAGCGGGAAATCGATCAGCAGCATCTGAAACCAGCCCTGGTAGAAGCGGCAGACCATGGCCGGGATCAGCAGCGCGGACATGACGATCATCAGCGGATAGCTGAGATTGGCCGTGAGGTGGTAGACGGCCTCAATCTTGATGCGCCGCGGCATTTTGGACTTGAACATCATGGGCAACACTTTGATGCTGGTTTGAATGAGTCCCTTGGCCCAGCGCGCCTGCTGCGTTTTGAAGGCGGTCATCTCGATCGGTAACTCGGCTGGGCATTCAACATCGGGTAGATACTTGAACTTCCATCCGGCTAACTGCGATCGGTAACTCAAGTCGGTATCTTCGGTCAGCGTATCGTGCTGCCAGCCTCCGCCGTCGGCGATGGCTTTGATCCGCCACATGCCGGCCGTGCCGTTGAAGTTGAAGAAGTCGCCGCTGCGGACTCGCGCGCCGTGCTCCAGCACAAAGTGGCCGTCCAGCAGGATCGCCTCAATCTGCGTCAACAGGCTGAAATCGCGATTGAGGTGAGTCCAGCGCGTCTGCACCATGCCGATCTCCGCTTCGGCAAAGTGATGAATCACCTTCATCAGCCAGTCCGGCGGTGGCACAAAGTCGGCGTCGAAGATGGCCACGTATTCGCCCTTGGCCACCTTGAGGCCCTCGTCCAGAGCGCCCGCCTTATAGCCATGGCGGTTGGTCCGGTGCAGGTAGACGATCGGATGGCCCAGCGCCGCGTAGCGCTGCACCAGGCCCGAGGCCACTTCCTGAGTTTCGTCAGTCGAGTCGTCCAGCACCTGAATCTCAAGCTTCTCGTGCGGATAGTCCAGCGCGCAAATCGCCTCAAGCAGCCGGTCGATCACGAATTGCTCGTTGTAAATCGGCAGTTGCACCGTTACCCGCGGCAGTTCCTCGAAATGCAGCGGTGGTTCCGCGATGTAGTTTTTGCGGTACTTGAAATAGAGATAGACCAGCGTATAGCGGTGGACGCCATAGATGGCCAGGACAATCATCACCGCGAAGTAAGGCAGCAGCAGCGCCGCGTCAAAAGAATTCCAATGGTAGAGCCCTTTGAAAGTCTTATCGGTCGACCGCATCGCTTTGAGATAGTGGAGGAGGCCGTTCTGGGGCGCAAAGGCCAGGAGCGCGCCCACGCCCATCCACACCCGGTTGGCCAGGCCGGCGGCGGGTCTCGTCAGGTTCACAAGCACGGCAAACAGGGCGGGCCTCCACGACCGGGATCATGTTCATTGTATGGGATGCGGTCGCTGGGTTTGCCGATGCTACAGCCCCAAAGCGTCTCGGTTACAACGTATATGGAACGCGCACGCCCGGTTCGTTTGGATCGAAATCCCGCGTGCTCCGCGTCACCAGCAAACACTGATGCACCTGAGCCGTCGCCCAAATAATGGCGTCCGGGAGTTTAATCCGCTTCGTCTTCCGCAAAAGCACTGCATTTTCGGCAGTCTTTGCATCGATTTCCAGCAGATCGAAGCTTTGAAGGAATGCCCTTGCTATGCCTTCAGTGTCCGGAGTGGTTCCTGCCATTACTTCCATCCAACTGATTACGCTGATGGCTGGAGTTGCGTAACGTTCCAGTTCCGATTTCGCCTGCGGAACGCCCCGCAAATAATCGACTAGAACGCTGGTGTCTATAACGGCTCTCACCACTCGCTCCGTAGCTTTTCCTGGTATGCAAGGCCATCCTCCGGCAACAGGCCGGCCTTGGCGGATTCACCAGGCAGGCGTATTGATTGTCCTTTCCAAAGGCCGAAGGCGGCGTCGCGCGATGGCCGGTTTTGCTCGATGAACGCCGCAACCGCCTGCCGCACGGCCTCAGCGCGCGAGAGCTTTAAAGCCGCACAGATTGTCTCCAGTTCTTTGAGTTGCCTTTCAGGTACGTCAATTAGGGTGCGCATGATCGTTATGATTTCCGATATATATATCATATATCATTATCACTTTTTCGCACTGCGCCACTGGTCCATCCATCATTGTGCATCTCAATCTCAAGGAACTTGAATTTGCCTTTCGTCGTTCTCTTGGCTTAATGTTTTCTTGCAGTTGGAGATATGTCCATGTCTACGCTGGCTTCGTCGACTATCGTAGCCGCCGCGGGTGGCAGCTTCCTGCTCGAAACCCGCACGCCCGCCGAGGTCTTTACCCTTGAAGACCTGAACGAAGAGCAGCGCCAGATTGCCGCCACCGCCATCCAGTTTGCCCGCGAAGAGATTCTGCCTGCCGCCCAAGCCATTGAGGCCAAGCAGCCGGGCGTCATGCAGGCTCTGATTCGCAAGGCCGCCGGGCTGGGGTTTACGGCTGTCGATATTCCCGAGGAATACGGCGGCATGGGGATGGACAAGACCACCTCGGCGCTGATTTCCGATCACCTGTCCGTGCTGGCCAGCTTCTCCACGGCCTTTGGCGCACACATCGGCATCGCCACGCTGCCCCTGGTCTGGTACGGAACAGAGGAGCAGAAGCAGCGCTACCTGCCCAGGCTGGCGACGGCGGAGTGGATCGGTTCCTACGGGCTCTCTGAGGCCAGCTCCGGGTCAGATGCCATGAACGTCCGCACCCGCGCCACGCTCTCAGGGGACGGCAAGCACTACACTCTCAACGGCGAGAAAATGTGGATCACCAACTGTGGCATCGCCAGCCTGTACACGATTTTCGCCAAGATCGACGGAGAGAAATTTTCCGCATTCCTCATCGAGCGCAATACGCCGGGCCTGACCGTGGGCGCCGAGGAACACAAGCTCGGCATTCATGGCTCGTCCACCTGTCCGCTGGTGTTGCAGGACTGCAAAGTGCCTGCTGAAAACTTGCTCGGGGAGGCCGGCAAGGGTCACCACATCGCCTTCAACGTGCTCAACGTAGGCCGCCTCAAGCTGGCCATCGCCTGCATCGGTGGGGCTCGCCACGCGCTGGCGCACACCATTCGCTACGCCAAACAGCGCACTGCTTTCGGAAAGCCCATCGCGGAGTTCGGACTCATCCAGCGCAAATTATCGGCCGGCGCCACCCGCCTTTTCGCCGCCGAAAGCATGGCCTACCGCACCGTCGGCATGATCGATTGCGCCCTTGCCCTGCTTACTCCGGACGAGGCCCGTTCCCCACGCGAGATTCAGCGCCGCATCGAGGAATACGCCGTCGAATGTTCCATTCTGAAAGTTTACGGCTCGGAGATGATGAGTCTGGTGGCCGACGAGTTGGTGGCCACCATGGGCGGCTACGGATACGTCGAGGAGTATCCGGCCGAGCGCTTCTATCGCGACGCGCGCATCAACCGCATCTTCGAGGGCACCAACGAGATCAACCGGCTGATCATAACCGGCTGGCTGATGAAGCGCGCGCTTGCAGGTCAACTCCCGCTGCTGCCGGCGATCAAGAAGCTCATGGACGAAGTGACGCAGCCGCCCAGCTTTGAAGCCTCTGCCGAGACTGGCGAACCTTTGGCGCGCGAGGCGGAGATCCTGGCCGCGGCCAAAAAGATCGCGCTCTTTGCTGCCGGAGTGGCCAGCCAGCGCTTCATGGCCGCCCTTCAGGACGAGCAGGAAGTGATGGCCGACCTTGCCGACATCATCATGCAGGTGTACGCGCTGGAGTCTGCGCTGCTGCGCGCGCACAAGCTTGCCAGTTCGCGCCGCAGCTCGGCTGAGGTTGCCGCGGCCATGACCGGCTTGCTGGCAGAGGAGACCGTGGATCTGGCCGAGCACGCCGCCCGCAGGGTGCTGGCGGCCTGCGCCGAGGGCGACCTGCTGCGCACTCAACTGGCCATCCTGCGCCGCCTCGCGCGTTTCACGCCCGCCGATGCAGTGGGACTGAGCCGCACCGTTGCCCGCGAGTGTATTCGTCTCGAGCGCTACCCGCTGTAGGACGAGGAGCCGCTGTACTGTGGTTCCTGGTAAAGCGTTCATTTCCTCGGGCTGCGAAAAACGCGATCCTGAGAAGAACTGTGGTTCCTGCCTTGAAGCCTGCATCGCTTCAGTCTTCGCGCAGCGCGACCATCGGCTCAACAGCCATGGCGCGGCGCGCAGGGAAGTAGCAGGAAGCCAGAGCCGCACACGCCAGCACCGCGCTCACAGCCGCAAACGTCGACGGAGCCCACACATTGACCACCACGAAGCTTCCCACGGCTCGTGCGGCTCCAAGTGCGAGAATCAGGCCAATCCCCAGCCCGGCAACCACAATAAGCATCGACTGACGGTAGATCATTCTGAAGACCGAACCGCGGCTTGCCCCGAGCGCCATCCGCAATCCGATCTCATGCACGCGCCGGCTCACCGCGTAAGAGACCACGCCATAGAGGCCAATCACCGCGAGCGTCAATCCGAGCCCGCCCATGATCGTAGCCATCGAGGCGCCAATCTGAAACAGCAAAAGTCCGTTCAGCGTATAAAGCCCCTGGCGCATGGTCTGCACCTGGAAGATGGGAATCTGCGGAGCAAGTGAGTGGATCGTCTTTTCTGCGGTGGAAGCCAGGGCAAGCGGATCCCCCACCGTCTTGAGTTGGAAGACCATCAAGGTGTTGCCGTTGACATGCTGAGCGTAGGGTAGGTAAAGGTAGGGTCGCGACTTGCCACCGCCGAAGAGTTGAAACTCAGCGTCGCGCGCAATGCCAACCACTTCCAGCTTGCGCGTCTTTTCACTGCCCTTCCTGAAGGTGCGGCCCATCGGATCCTGATTCGGCCAGTATTTTCTGGCCATGCTTTCGCTGATCACGGCCACATCGCGGCCCTGCTCATTGTCCGCGTTTGTCAATGTGCGGCCGCGCACCATGCCGATGCCCATTGTTTGGAAGTAATCCGGCGACACAACGTTGTACCCCACACCGAAGTCAGCTGGGTTCGCCGGCGCCGCGGCGCCATCGATCAACACCGTATCGCCCCCATTTCCGAAGTAGCCCATGGGCACTGAACTCGCATGGCTCGCGGAACTCACGCCAGCTAATTGATCGAGACGGTCCAGGATGTTTCCCGCCAGGGCGCGCGTTTGCGCATCGCTCATCCCAATCTCGGCCGAATCAAGTGTCAGGTTCAGCACATGGTCCGGCTTGAATCCAAGATCCATGGTCTCCATGGCTGTGAGACTACGAACAAACAGGGCCGCCACCACCAGCAGCACCAGCGATCCGGCCATCTGCAAAGCGACTAGCGCATCGCGGAACCAATGACGGCCGCCGGTCACGCCACGGCTGCCTTCGCGCAACATCCCATTCACGTTTGCCCTGGCTACGCGCAATGCCGGTACGATTCCAACCACCAGCCCTGCCGAAAGCGCGATCCCAAAGGAATAGAGAAAGATCCGCCAATCCAATCCGGACGACAGCGTGACGGGAATATCTGCGTGTACGTTGATCTGGCCGAGCGCAGCGCTGGCCCACATCCCCAACAGCACACCCGCTCCTCCGCCTATCACTGCCAGCAGAACGCTCTCGGTAATCATCTGTCGCAGCAAGCGCGAACGGCGAGCCCCCAGCGCTGTCCGGATCGCCATTTCGCGCTCCCTGACCGTGGAGCGAACCAGCACCAGATTCGCCACATTGACGCAGGCCAGCAGAAGCACCATGGCGGCCAGCGATAGAAACAGCCCCGCGATCACATAAATCGTGTTTGGGTCGCCGCTGACGATACGCAGACTGGACTCGGGAAGCGCCGACAAGACAATTTCTTTTTCAATCTCCGGCTGTTGCCGCGTCATATCCTGGGCAACAACGCCCAGCTCAGCGGAGGCCTGCTTGAGGCTGACTCCTGGGCGCAGTCGTCCGTAGATGTTGAATTGCCGATTCTCCCATTTATTCAAAACGTCCGCGGGCGTGCCTTCGATGGTCATCTCCGACATCGGCAAGTACGCCGCAACGGTGATAAAACTCTGTACGCCGCGAAAACCTCTGGGCGCCACGCCCACGACTGTGAAAGGATGGCCGTCTACGGCCACCGGCCGCCCCACCACATTCGGATCGCCGTTGAATTTTTCCATCCAGTAGTCGTAGCTAAGCACAACCACCGGATCCTGGCCCAGAACCTCGCCTTCGCTGGACAGGAAGAGCCTTCCAGCAGCCGGTTTGAGTCCCAGCGCATTGAAGAAGTTGCCGCTGACAAACGCGGTCATGATGCGCTGAGGCTGCTGGCCTTGGATGGCAATTCCATCCATGCTCGTGCCGTTCGCAATGACCTCGCTGAACGAGTTCCTGCTCTGAGCGCGGATCTGCCTGAACTCTGGCCATGAGAAGAATGGCAGTGTGGGTCCGTGGCTTTGGCTCAGAAACAGCCCGGCAATCTGTTGGGGCTTCTCAACCGGAAGGGGCTTGAGGACGAGCGTGTTCACCAGGCTGAAGATGGCTGTGTTTGCGCCAATACCAAGGGCCAGCGTGAGCACCGCGGTGATTGCAAAGCTGGGCGCTCTGCCAAGTTGACGCAACGCAAAACGAAGATCCTGAATCAAGCTCCCCATACAAGCCTCCGCGCACACCCTGGCGCACCATACTGGATGTGCAACTGGATGTGCACGTTCACTGCCAAACGACAATCAGCGTAAATAGCCGGTTTTGCGGGGTATAGATTTGTGAACGGTGCCAGGGGACAGTGCGCGTTGTGCGGATTCGTGAATCGTTGTCCGAAACCGAACAACGATGACGTGGACGATTGGCAGTGATTCTGATTCAACCAGGGCCGGCAAGTCGGCAAGTCAGTGAGAACGGCGTGGCCGGCGCCATCGCAGCGGCGAGTTGGGCTGGAGTGGTGCAACAAAAATCCTCCATCCCGGCGGCGAGATGGTCGCCAGGATGGAGGTGAGACCGCCATGAGACGCTGCGGCCCGCTGCAACAGAATCCGTTGCAGAAGAGGAAACCTGAACTTAGTGCTTCACGCGCACCGTCAGGCTCATGGAAACCGGAATAGCCTGATTGTCGAGCGTGGCGGGGCGGAAGCGGAAACCGCGAACCGCTGCGGCCACGGGGCCGTCCAGTTCCGGGTTGAGAGATTTGACGACCTCGATATCGTGAGCTTTGCCCTTTTGATCGATATTGAGTTGCAGCTCAACTTGCGCGTCGTTCTGAATGGTGGTGGTGGCGGGAACCTGGACGTCGATGAGCGAAATGACCTTGGCGGGAACAACTCCGGTGCTGATGGGGCGAACCTGGGTTGAGGCAGTGGCGTCGCTTGCTGGCGTGCTTGCGACGGCCGTTGCGGTGACGAACAACGGGGACAGCAGAATGCTAGCTACTAGAATACGGCGCATGATTTCCTCCGGAAGGTCAGATGTGACCAACACCACTCTAAACTGTTTCGTAGACGATTGTCAACTTAATTTTCACGCGCATAAATATTTCAATAACTTACAGCATTTTCTCCGCCAAAATTGATGGGACCTTCACAATCAGGACCGCTTCTTCCCGCAATTTTGGATTTGCGGCCGAACCCCTTTGCATCGTGCAGCAAATCCTCACAATCCTTGCCACTTGGGCCGCGATGCGGCCGGTTGGATATATTCCTCTTATGAGATTTTTGAAGCAATGCGCTTTGCTTATCGGCTCAATCGGATCGGCCGAAGCCGCGGCGCTCCTGCTCGTCGCGGCGTTCGCCGTGGCGGGCAGCCCGGCGCCGGCTCAGCAGACCATGCCCATGGATGGCAGCCACAACATGGCCGACATGACGCCGATTCCGCCGCCCGAGCAGCTTCCCGTTCCCATCCGCATGACTGGAATTGGCAACAGCCATATCACGATCAAAGCCAACCCAGAGGCGCAGGCGTGGTTTGATCAGGGCCTGAGCCTGCTGCACGACTTCTGGGATTACGAATCGGCCAAGGCCTTTGAGCAGGCGATTCGCGTGGACCCGAATTGCGCCATGTGCTGGTGGGGTCTAGCCCAGGCCGAGGGGTTTCGCAACAGCGACAAACGAGTCTACGGCAACCGCGCTGTGGCGGAAGCGATGCGCCTGAAAGGCCGCGCCAGCGCAACCGACAAGTTGTATATCGAAGCGGCCGCGGCTGAAGCCAACGCCAAGGGCGATGACAAGTCGCAGCAGATCGCGATCCTGCGCAAGCTGGTGAAGAAGGCGCCCCACGACATTGAGGCGCGGATCTTTCTTGCCGGCGGGGTTGGCGATGGATACGACGATGCGGGCGAGCCGAAGCCTGGACAGAAAGAGCGCATCGCGATTCTCGAAGAAGTGATGCGCGAGGCGCCTGACGATTCTGCCGCGAACCACTATTGGATTCATGCGATCGAGCCGGGCAATCATCCTGAGCGCGCCTTGAAAAGCGCCGCGCTGCTGGCCAGCCTGGCTCCCACGTCGGGCCACATGGTTCACATGCCCGGCCACATTTATTACCGCGTTGGAAATTATCCTGAGGCCGAGCATTGGTTTGCCGCGTCCATGGACGCCGATGAGCGCTACATGCGCGAGCAGCACGTAACCCCGGACGACGACTGGAACTACGTGCACAACATGATGTACGCCATTGCCAACCTGATGGAGCAGGGCAAGCTCGAGCAGGCCAACGCGCTCTCTGACCGGCTGGCCGGCGCGCGCGGGCGACTCTCATCCACGCTCTACATCTGGTCCGCGCGCGACCAGATGTCGCGTTTGGGCCGCCGTCTGCCGGTAGCGCTGCGCGTGGGCGACTGGGACGCGGTGACCGCCATGCTGAGCCAGGTGACGCTCGCCGATACAGACAAGACGGCGAACCTGCGTTTTCTGGCCAACGAACTCGGCGATTATGCGCGTGGCATGAAGGCGCTTGACGGCAGTGATACGGCCGCCGCGCAAGCCGCCTCCGACCACATGGATGCCGGGTTGTGGCGGCAAGAGCGCGATGGAGAGAACGGACACGCCAAAGCTTTGCACGACATGATGAGCAAAGCTTTGCAGGACACGATGAGCGGCGATAGCAAGAAGCCCCAACCGCCCATGGCTGCCATTGCGCCTGACGCCAGCGCGGGCCCGCTGGTGCAGTGCCTCACCATCCAATCCATCGAACTGCGGGCAGGCGTTTTGGCGGCGCAGGGAAAACTCGAAGCGGCGAAGAAGCTCTATGCCTCCGCGGTGATGGAAGAAAAGAAACTCGGTTACCACGAGCCGCCGTTTTACATCCGCCCGGTGGGCGAAACTGAAGCGGCGGCGCTGATCCGCGCAAAAGACTACGCCGGCGCCAAGGCCGCGTACAACGAGGCGCTGGTTGAGCGCCCCAACTCAGGGTTTGGTCTCTACGGCCTGGCTCGCGTCGAAGAGCTTTCCGGCGACACAGCGGGCGCGCGCCAAGGCTATCAGGCGTTTCTCAAAGCATGGCCGGCGGCCGATCCCGCGCTGCCCGAAGTGATCCACGCGCGCAAAGTGCTGGGAACGGAAATCGTAGCGGCTCGATGACGACCACACCTTGAATGGCATTCCGGGAAGGTCACTCCGGGAATGGGGCAAAAACGGCGATTTGGAGGCTGTTTCCGTGCCGAAAATGCGTGAAAAGGGGCATCTTTGTGCAGCGGTTTGACGACAAGTGATTCTTGTATCGTGCTTATCCTCAATGATTTGGGTTGTTGACGGGAGAGAAAATTTGACCCGAAACGGGGGAGGGGGGTGGGGTGCGCCGATGAAGGACGAGTGCGTGGGTCGAGCGAAGCCCTTTCGCCCCGGTTCGCAAGGGTCTGCCTAGATTATTGTGCGCCGGCGACGGAATATTTCCGGCAAACCCCTGCGGTGGGGAACCGCCCGGTGGCCGTGCGGTTTCGGAATGGCACGAAGCGCGACGTGACCTCGGACGGCTGGAGTTCTTTGGGTGTTTGGTGCGTGCTCGAGGATTTTCGACGGTTGAGAATCGCCGAGGGCGACATCGGCGTTTCAGGGGAGTAATCCTGCAGACGGCGTCAAGACGGTGTGCCTGTCATGTTATGTTGAGGCAAAGGAGCGGTTTGTCTCCCATCTATGCTCACCCGAATCGTAGTGTGTCTCCTCTTGGCCGTGACGTCCGGTCCAAGCCTGTTCGGCGCCGATTTTGCCATGAAGGTGACCGACAAGAATTACCTCGATACACAAGGTTTCAGTATTTTTCTCTACGACAGCACATACCATCCCGTTTTCGTAGACCAGAAGAACACGGCCATGGAAATGATTCTCCATGGGGCACGCATCGCCACTAACGGCGACGTGCGCCTGATGCCAACGCCCGAGCAGTGGGATCTCGTGGCAACCCTCAGAGGTCGCCAGGCCGATAAGGCGAACAACCGGCTCACCGCTGACCTCGCGTTCCCGACCTTCGATTTGAGCTACACACTGGAAGTCGAAGCGGAACCGGGCGGCGTGAGGGTCACCATCAATCTTGACAAGCCGCTGCCGCAGAAGCTTGCCGGCCGGGCGGGCTTCAACCTGGAGTTCCTGCCCTCGATCTACATGGGCAAGGCTTACCTGGTGGACGGAAGCAAAGCCGCTATCTTCCCGCGCACGCCGAACGATCCCATGGTCAAAGTATTGCCACTGGCGGATGAACCGAAAAAGGCGTACTACCTTGAGGACTGGGACAAGGCCAAGGGATACACTGAGCCGTTGCCGTTCGCCGAGGGCAAGAGCATCACCCTTGGAGTCGATGATGCGCTGGCCCGAGTGAACGTCACGTCGGATACGGCCGACCTGATGCTGTTCGATGGGCGCAACCGCGCGCAGAACGGCTGGTTCGTGTTGCGTTCGCTGATCCCTTCGGGCAAGACCACCGGCGCCGTCGTGTGGCACATCCGGCCGGACGTGATTCCAAACTGGACGCGGCCGCCGATGATCGCGCACAGCCAGGTCGGTTATGCCCCGGATTTCTCCAAGGTGGCGGTACTCGAACTCGATCCGAAATACAAAGGCCCAAAGACGGCCAGAGTCCTGCGCCTGATGGAGGACGGATCGTACAAGCAGGCGTTCGAGGGCCCGATCACGCCTGCGACGCCCTGGCTGCGTTACGTCTATTCGAAATTCGACTTCACCCCGGTGAAAGACCCGGGCCTTTATGTCATCGAGTACGCGGATCAGCGTACGGCGCCCTTCCCCATCTCCAGGGACGCTTACGCGAACATCTGGCAGGACAGCCTGGACCACCACCTTGCGGAGCAGATGGATCACGTATCCGTTCGCGAAGGCTACCGCGTGTGGCACGGCGCTTCGCACCTGGATGACGGCCGGATGGCGCCCGTGGTGGGGGAGCAATTCGACGGCTGGAATCAGGCCACGGCAACGGACGGGAAGTACAAAGGCGGCGATCATATTCCCGGGATGAACGTGGGTGGCTGGTATGATGCCGGCGACTACGATCTCGAGGAGCCCGCGCAATTGAGCGTGATTCAGAGCCTGGCTCTGGCGTATCGCGAATTCAATCTCAAGTACGACGAGCTTACGGTGGATGAAGCCGCGCGCGAGGTTGAGATGCACCGACCCGATGGCGTGCCCGATACTGTGCAGCAAGTCAAGCACGGCGCGCTTCTCATCCTGGCGCAGTTCCACAATATCGGCCATGCGATCCGGGGCACCCATGAACCAGACCTGCGCCAGTATACGCAGTTGGGTGACGGAGCATCGAAAACCGATGGCCGCATCTATGACCCGAAGCTCGGTCCGAACGAAGTGAAGGGCGACTACTCCGGCAAGCCGGACGACCGCTGGATTTTCACCTCAAACGACCCATTCTTCCAGTGGAACGCCATTGCAGCGCTGGCTGCGGCGGCCGATGTGTTGAAAGGCTATGACGACGCGTTAGCGAAGGACTGCCTGGAGACCGCGATCAAAGCATGGAACGACGAGAAGGCTCATCCAACGCCGTTTCCCGCGCGCGCCGGCTTCGGCGGAGCAGCCCCTGCGGGAGCTCCCGGAGGCGGCGTGCTGGCGGCGTCGCAGGGTGCGGTGGCTGGTGCTCCCGCCCGCAACGGAGGCAGTTCGAATGCTCCGGCAGGCTCGGTCGCGGCTGCACCACCCGCAGCTCCGCCTACCGGCTTCGACCGGGCCGCTATGAGCGCCGGACTGGAGTGGGCTGCGGCTCTGGAATTGACCATTGCCACGCATGGCGCCGAGCCCTACAAATCCCGCGTGAAGGAGCTATTCCCTCAGATAATCACCCCGCAACAGATGGGTTTGCGGGGTTGGACCGCATTCCGGGCCTTGCCGTATCTGGACCCGAGCGCGAAAGATCAAATGCGGGAAGCGGTGAAGACCTACATGGCGGGCCTTGACAAGCAGTTGGACGCCACCCCGTTCGGCGTGCCCCCGAGCCTGGGCACCTGGGGCGGATCGGGCGCCGTAGTAGACATGGCCATCCGGATGTATTTTCTGCACAAGACGTTTCCGGATCTTGTGAGCTCGGAATACACGCTTCGGGCCGTCAACTACATTCTCGGGACGCACCCGGTGTCCAGCACTTCGTATGTTGCTGGCGTCGGTACGGTCTCGAAGACGAAGACGTACAGCAACAATCGCGCCGACAACGCCTACATTCCGGGCGCCGTGATTCCCGGATACATCATCATCAAGCCTGATTTTCCGGAGTGCATCGACGATTTCGGGTTCCTCTGGTTCGAGGATGAAGCCGTAGTGGCCGGGTCGGCAAGCTGGGTCGTGGCCGGCAACGCTGCGGACGCGATCACTAAGGAATTGAAGTAGGTCCAGCACTGGATCCGCCCGGTGGCTCCGCGGGTTGCCGGCCGCTTTTTGGGGACGAATCCCATCGCGGCCCGGCCTTCCTCACATTTACGAAAAGGTCGTCGTAATGAAACTGACGCGGCCCGCTTCTCGCGCGAGATGCGGGCCGGTTGGTTTGAATCGCTACGTTGCGTTACGCCTTGGCAGTGGTGAGGGCGCCGAGGTCGGCGGCTAGTTTTTCGGTGGAGAAGGATTCGATCATGTCGCCCTCTTTGAGATCGCTGAAACCGGAGAGGCCGATGCCGCACTCCATGCCGCTGGTGACTTCGCGGGCATCGTCTTTGAAGCGCTTGAGAGAGCTGATCTTGCCCTTGAAGAGTTTTTCTTCGCCGCGGACGACCTTGATCTCCGCGTCGCGGCGGATCACTCCGTCTAACACGCGGCAGCCGGCGATGGTGCCCACCTTGGGAATCTTGAAGACGTTGATGACTTCGGCCTTGCCGGCGTAGTTCTCCTTGAAGGTGGGGTCGAGCAGGCCGAGCATGGCGAGGCGCATTTCATCCTGCAACTCGTAAATGATGGAGTGCAAGCGAATCTCAATGCCTTCCTGCTGGGCGAGCTCGGCGGCCTTGCGCTCGGGGCGCACATTGAAGCCGATGATGATGGTGTTCGACGCGGTGGCCAGCAGCACGTCGCTTTCGGTAATGGAGCCGACGCCGGAGTGGATGACTTTGACGCGCACCTTCTCCGTCGACATGCGGACCAGCGAGTCGGCAAGCACCTCGACCGAACCGGTGACGTCGCCCTTGATGATGAGCGGCAGGTCTTTGACGCCCGCGGTGCGAATCTGTTCCGCCAGGCCCTCGAGAGAGACGCGCGAGCTCTTGGCCAACTGCGCTTCGCGCTCTTTCATCTTGCGGTACTGGGCGATGCCCTTGGCTTTGTCGCGATCGGCGACGACGAGGAAGGTGTCGCCGGAGTCGGGCATGGATTCAAGGCCGAGGACTTCGACCGGCGTGGAAGGACCGGCTTCTTCAAGGGCGCGGCCGCGATCGTCGAACATGGCGCGGACTTTGCCGAAGGTGTTGCCGACGATGTAGCTGTCATTCAATCGCAAGGTCCCGTCCTGAACCAGAACGGTGGCGACAGCGCCGCGGCCGCGATCGAGCTTGGCTTCGATCACGGAGCCGACGGCTTTGCGGCCCGGGGTGGCCTTGGGCGCGCGGATGTCAGAGACCAGGCAGATCATTTCGAGCAGCAGGTCGAGGTTGATGCGTTTCTTGGCAGAGACTTCAACGAAGACCGTGCCTTCCTGCCCGGCGCCGGCCCACTCTTCGGGGATCAGGCCGCGATCGGCGAGCTGCTTCTTGACTCGATCCGGATTGGCTTCCGGCTTGTCGATTTTGTTGACGGCCACGATGATGGGCACGTTGGCGGCCTTGGCGTGGTCGATGGCCTCCAGCGTTTGCGGCATCACGCCGTCGTCGGCAGCCACCACGATGACCACGATGTCGGTGACCTTGGCGCCGCGGGCTCTCATGCGAGTAAAGGCTTCGTGGCCCGGGGTATCGAGGAAGACGATTTCGCGGCCGGAGGCAGGGGAGCCTTCCTTGGAGAAGCGGACCTTGTAGGCGCCGATGTGCTGGGTAATGCCGCCGGCCTCGCCAGCAGCGACGTCGGTTTCGCGAATGGCGTCGAGCAGGGACGTCTTGCCGTGATCCACGTGGCCCATCACAGTGACCACAGGCGAACGGGAGACTTCGAGCTCCCCGGTATTTTCGGCTTCGAGCACTTCCTCAATGGCCTGGTTGGCGATCTCTTCTTCATAACTGATGACCGTGGCCGCGGCGCCAAACTTGGCAGCCACGTCCTTGACCATTTCCGCGTCCAAGGATTGGTTGACGGTGACGAAAACTCCGCTCATCAGCAGGGTCGCGATGAGATCCTTGGCGCGCACCTCCAGCTTCTCGGCCAGGTCCTTCACGCTGATGCCTTCGGTGACGGTGATTTCGCGGGTGATGGGCAGCGGTTCTCCGCCATATTGCACCCCGCCATAACGTGGCGGCGGCACAAAGCCCTTCATTGGGCCTTCCTTGGTCTTGGGATATTGCGGGCGTCCGCCACGGCCCCTGGGAGCGGCACGTTGCGGGCGAGGCGGAGCTTCGCCGGTTGAGGGCGCTCCGCCGGGACCGGGGCGCGCACCGCCAAAACCACCCGGCCGGGGCGCTCCAAAACCAGGCCGCGCGCCGGGACCGCCGGCGCCAGGTCCGCCGGATCCGGCATAGCCGCTTGGGGTGGTACGTGTGGGATGTTTGGGCCGCGGTCCGCCTGCGACTTGGCCGGACGCCTGCGGGGCACCGGAGGCGGCGCGCTGCGGATAGCTGCCGGGGCCGCCCGATGGCCTGCGATCAAAGATCGGCTTGCCGCGCTGAATGCCGGGGGCCTGGTTTCCAGTGCCCTCGGTGGCGGCGGAAGGAACCACGATGGGCGCCTTGTAGACCGGACGAGGCCCGGTCTGGGGCATGACCATGCGGCGAGGGGGAAGCTCATGGGTTGGCGAGGCAGCGTGGGTATGACCCTGGGTGCGGTGGGCTGAGACGGGGGCTGGATCGCCGTGGGTCGTGGATTCGGGTGCAAATTCGATGTTCGGCGTACCTTTCTCGAGTTGGGCCGCGAAGTCTTCTGCGTCCGCCGCGGCGTCAAAGGCAGCCGGATGAATGGCATCGCTGGAAGCCGCGGAGCTAACCGGAGCGGCCGCCGGTTGAGCGGTGGCGCTGGATGCCGCCGCTGCGGAGTGTGCGGCAGCCGGCCTGGCCGCGGCCGGCTTTTCGCCTGCGCGCGGATGGTCTTCGCGAGTGCCCAGCGAACTGCCCGCAGTGACCGGCGGCTTGACCACGACAGTTACAGGGGGCGGCGTGACCACAACCGCGTGCCGCGGGGCGGATACGGCGCCGGCCGGAGCTTTGGCGACGACCGGGCCGCTGGGCGGCCGGGATGCAATAGCCGGCGTGGTCGGCGCGGGGACCACCACCGGCGGAGCCTGGCGAGGTTGGGGAACAACTTTTCGCGGTTCTGGACGAGCCGATTGAGCCGGAGGCGCCACGGGCGCGACCGCTGGGGGCGCTGCCTGGAGTGGCTCGGCCGGCGCAGCTTTCACACGCGCGGGCGCATGACTCTGCCGCGCTTCTCCCTCTTCCTTTTGCTTGTTGGCCAGGATGGCCTTCATCACGTCGCCGGGCTTGGAGACGCGGGAGAGATCGATTTTGGGCGTTATGCCCTGGGGAGCGCGTGATCCCGCCGCGCCACTGTGGCCGCCGCGCGATCCACGCTCGTAGTGCGCGCGAACTTTATCCGCCTCGAAGTCTTCCAGCGAACTGGAATGGGTCTTGCCGTCGGCCAGGCCCAGTTCCGCCAATATGTCAAGAATCTGCTTGCTCTTGACTTCCATCTCGCGCGCGAGATCGTTGATACGAACCTTACTCATTCGCCTCTTTTCAGATTGTGCTACCCAAAGCCCCTAGATTCTCATAGCTACCCCATTGGCAATGGCTGCTCTCTACCGTAATCGTCTGTCTGGCCTTCAACGGCGCGCATCGTATGCGTCGTCTCAGCCGCCTTTGTCCCATGTTGCCCGTTCCGTTTCGCCCTATTCCGTATCCAGCGGGTCCACATCTTCTGCATCGGGCACGCTGTCGATCGCCAGTTCGGCAGCGGTAAGAGTCTCGTCGTCCGCTCCGCCTCCGGCTTCCATCTCCGTTTCACCAAGGTTGTCGATCTCCGCCCCGGCCGCCTGCACGCTTTCGGCTTCTTCCAACACCTCCGCGGAGTTTTCGGATTCCACTTCCGCGTCGTCGGCAATCACCGCGGGATTTTCAATCTCCGCTGCGCCGCCTTTTTTAACTGCCTTTTTCACGGAAACGATTGGGTCTGCTTCCGCAGCTTCGGCTTCGGCGTGTTCGGCGTCCATGACCTCGTCCTCTGCGGTTTCAGGCACGTGGCCCTCTTCGCCTTCTTCAAAGTGGCCGAAGTAGTGGCGCACGGCCACGCTGATCCGTTCCAGCGTCTTTTCGCCAATGCCCGGAATCTCTTCGAGTTCTTCGGGTGTCATGTCGGCCAGCCCCTCGACGGTGGTGATGCCGGCCGCCACCAGCTTCTGAATAATGCCTTCGCCCAGTTCCGCGACCTGTTCGATGGGCGTCGAGGGGCCGCCAGTGAGGGCCTGCATCTGCTGCTCCACCTCCTGCCGCTTCTCCTCTTCGCTCTTGATGTCGATCTTCCAGCCCAGCAGCTTGGCCGCGAGGCGCACGTTCTGGCCCTTCTTGCCGATGGCCAGCGACAGTTGCGTGTCGTCCACAATCACTTCGAGCTGCTTCTCAGTCAGATCGGAAATCGACACGCGGCTGACCTTGGCCGGCTGCAGAGCCTTCTCGGCGAAAGTGGTGATTTCGTCGGAGAACTCGATGATGTCGATCTTTTCGCCGCGCAACTCGCGGATGATGGATTGCACGCGCATGCCCTTCATGCCCACGCACGCGCCCACCGGGTCTACATCTTTGTCGCGGGACTGAACCGCAATTTTGGTGCGCTCGCCGGCCTCGCGCGCAATGGCGCGAATGACCACGGTGTTGTCGTAGATCTCCGGCACTTCCGATTGAAACAGATTCGACACCAGCTCCGGAGCCGCGCGCGAAACAATGACCTGCGGTCCCTTGGCCGCTCGGTCCACCTTGAGCAGCACCACGCGCACCCGTTCGCCGATTGAGAACTGCTCCAGCCGCGACTGTTCGCGCTTGGGGCAGCGGGCTTCCGCCTTGCCCAGATCGTAGATCACGTCCTGACCCTCGATCCGCTTCACCACCGCGTTCAGCACTTCCTTTTCGCGGTGGGCATACTCATTGAAAACCGTATCCCGTTCCGCCTCGCGCACTTTCTGGAAGATGACCTGCTTGGCCAGTTGCGCGGCAATGCGGCCCAGCGGACTGGTGTCGCGATAGAGTCGGATTTCGCTGCCCACCTCAACGCCCGGAGCCAGCGCGCTGGCCTCTTCAAGCGTGATCTGGTTCAGCGGGTCCTCTACCTGCTCGGCGTCGGCGACCACCGTCTTGAAAATATAGGCCGTGATCTCGCCGGTCTCCTTGTTCAGCTCGCCGCGCATGTTTTCCTGGGTCTTGTAGAACTTGCGCGTAGCCAGGGCGATGGCTTCTTCGACCGCCCCAACAACAATCTGGGGTTCAATGCCCTTCTCCTTGCTCAGGAGCTCGATACTCTGATACAGAACGCTGCTCGCCATACTCTGCTTGCTCTCTTGTGGTCCCCGTCGCGAACTCCGCTCCGGTTCAGTTGGGATTAAATTTCCGGCACCAGTTGCGCCTTTTCAATGTTGTCGAGCGCAATCTCCACCGTGCTGACGCCTGTCTTTCTGCTCTTGCTGTTCTGCTTGACCGCGTTGAGGTCAAGCGTGATCATGACTGCCGTTCCAGTCCCATTTCCTGCCGCCGGGCTGGCCATCAATCGTCCCTGCCAGTGCCGGTTGTTGCGGATCGGCTCGAAGGTCTGGATCTTCACCAGGCTGCCTGAAAACCTTTGAAACTCTTCCGCCTTGCTCAGCCGGCGATCCAGGCCCGGAGAACTTGCTTCCAGGGTATACTCCGCGCCGGGAATCAGGTCTTCGACATCCAGCAGCACGCCAAAATCGCGGCTGAATGCCGCGCAATCTTCGTGGGTGATGCCGGAAAGCTGCTCCACGCTGAGCTTGCCCTCCCGCAATCGCTCGGGCAAATCTTCAATTCCATCGGCGGCCGCTCCCGCCGCAATCGCCGCCTTCAGGTGCGCGCGGCCCTCGGCGTTCTTTTCGAGGTAAATCCGGAGAGTGCGCTCCTTGGCCGGGCCAATGAACTCGATGTCCACCACGTCCAGTCCGTGCGAGGCGGCCACTCTTGCCGCAGCGGTTCGAATTTCGTCCAGCTTGACTGCCATCGTTTCCACACCGCCTCGATGGCGGTTTGTCTGCCGGAGTGTTTGCCCCGGGTTGTGCCTTTGGATGGGGCTAGCCTTGCCCCCAAATAAAAAGTGGGCTGTGAGCCCACTCATCTCTCCGCCAGCCGGCCGACCCACGGCAACCATGGCGGACAAATTCGTCTGCATCCTTAACAATACGCCGAAATGAGGGGAAATTCAACCACCTGCGGTGGGCCGGACGCCGCTTTCGCGGCCCACCCTCGGGTCACAATCATTACCTGGATAGCGTAAGCGCCGCCTCGGAGCGAGTCCGCTCCGAATGCATTGCCTCGACAAATTCTTGTGACTGCAGCGCGACCGCGCCCAGGATTCTTGACAAATTCCAAGTTTCCGCTAAGCTGAAAGTATGACTAGCGGAAATGCAGTCAATCCGACAGCTGTGAGCAGAATCGGCCAGCGGCGGCAGGTGGTGATCCCCAAGCGCGTGTTCGATGCGCTCAAGCTGCAAGCGGGCGATTTCGTCGAAGTGAGCGCAGAAGGGGGACGCCTCGAGATGCGTCCGAAGCGGCTTGTTGATCTTGGCGAGGAGGTTCTCTCAGCCCGCGAGGCGGTCAAGGTGCGCCGGGGCGATGCGGAGATCAAAGACGGACGCTCCAAATCGTGGCGGACGGTGAAGGATGAACTGGGTCGTTGAGCTCTCCGCGTCTGCCATTAAGGATCTGAAGAAACTGCCTCGTGATCGGCAAGCGCAGATCGCTCGCGCCATCGACGAGATGGAATTCGATCCAACCGCGGGCGATGTGATTCGTCTCAAAGGCCGGGATTGGGAAAACCATTACCGCAAGCGCGTGGGGCCTTACCGGATCATCTTCGCGTTTGATCGCCAATCTATGATTGTGAGCGTCTCCGCCATCCTGGTCCGCTCAGAAAAGACTTATCGATAATCGCCGCACAAAATGTTGCTCGCACCCGGTTGCATTCCTCTCACCGGATATGCTGATGCTATGGCCGCTTCTCATCCTTCCCATTCCTCCCTTCCGGCCGCATCCGTCGGCGATGCCCGCACGGCCCTGCTCAAGCGCGCCGCTCGCGATGCCATGGATTACCTCGAAGGCGTGGATGCGCGGCCTGTTGCGCCTACGCCGCATGCCGTTGGCGCCCTGGGCGCCTTGCGCGGGCCGCTGCCGCCAGGGCCCACCAGCCCGGAGACGGTTCTGCACCTGCTGGATGAGTATGGTTCCCCGGCAACGGTGGCGAACGCGGGCGGCCGCTACTTCGGTTTCGTCAACGGAGGTTGCGTACCGGCGGCGCTGGCCGCGGCCTGGCTGGTCAGCGCCTGGGATCAGAACGCCGCTTTCCAGGTGCAATCCCCCGTGGCCACGGCCCTGGAAGAAACCGCGCTCGAGTGGGTGGGTGAGTTGTTTGGCCTGCCGAATGGAACTGGCGGCGCGGTGGTGACGGGGGCTACGATGGCGAACTTTTCCTGCCTGGCCGCGGCACGTCACGCCCTGCTGGCGCGTGCCGGCTGGGACGTGGAAAGCGACGGCCTGTTCGGCGCGCCGCCCATTACCGTCGTCGTCGGCGAGGAAGCACACACCTCGCTCTTAAAAGCGCTCGGTCTGCTCGGCCTGGGCCGCAAGCGAATCGTCCGCGTGCCCGTCGACGGGCAGGGACGCATGCGCGCCGACGCACTTCCCCATCTCGACGCGAATACCATTCTCTGCCTGCAGGCGGGCAATGTGAACACCGGCGCCTTCGATCCCGCCTCGGCGATCTGTCCGGAGGCCCGCGCGGCCGGCGCATGGATTCACGTAGACGGAGCCTTCGGCCTGTGGGCCGCGGCCTCGCCCGAATACCGGCGGCTGACGCAGGGCTTCGAGCAAGCCGACTCCTGGGCCACCGACGCGCACAAATGGCCCAACATCGGTTACGACTGCGGCATTGCACTGGTGCGCGAGCCGGACCAGCTTCGAGCGGCCATGTCCGTCCAGGCCGCTTACCTTGTGCAAGGCGAACAGCGCGAACCCTCCCACTACAACCCGGAACTCTCGCGGCGCGCGCGCGGCGTGGAGCTGTGGGCAGGCTTGCGTTCGCTGGGCCGCTCCGGCATGGCGGAGATCGTGGAACGAACCTGCGGCCACGCGCGCCGCTTTGCAGCCGGCCTGCGCGCCACCGGCTGCCAGGTGCTCAACGACGCGGTCCTCAATCAGGTGTTGGTGTCGTTCGGTTCACCGGAGAGAACCCTCGCTGCAATCGCCCGCCTGCAGGCTGAGGGAACCTGCTGGTGCGGCTCGACCGTGTGGCAGGGGAAGACGGCGATGCGGATCAGCGTCTCGTCCTGGGTCACGAGCAAGGAAGATGTGGAGCGCAGTCTGGCCGCGATGATCAAAGCCGCAGAAGAGTAGAACAAATCTGGCCCAGGTTTGGCTGTAGACTCCTGCTTTAAGTTAAACAAGGGGATAAATGGACACTCCCAATGAACCGGAGATCGGCCAGATTGAGATGCTGGCGCAGGTCTTTCAGGAGCAGCTCGTCGCCTGCCTGGAAGAGTGTGCGCGGGGCCGGCGAGGCCTCTTCTCCGGCTACGAGCACCTGGGTGAAGGGGGCGGCGAGCTGGCATGGCCGGAGGCAGCCCGGTTGCGCGAGCTGGCGCTTGCCTTGCAAGGGGTGCTTAGCCAGGAGCAAGAGTCGAACCCGCTGTGCGACGAATTCCTTGACTTGTGCTCGATGCACGGCGAGAGCAACCCCGGTGAACGCAAGCTGGCGCGCGCCTTTCTTGACCGCATCGGGAAAGGCGCAGTGGGGACGAAGCCGCACGAGGAGCGAAAGCCATGGTAGTCGTGCATGCTTTTCTGGCGCTGCCGGCCGCAAGCAGCCCATCTGGTATCAACGGGCAATTTGGGGTGGGCTGGTAAGGCTCAGGGCTTCCCCGCGTCGCGCCGGTTTTCAATTGCGAGTCGACGCGAGGGCGCATCGCCGCCATTCAGCGAGGGCGGCTTACCACCGGATGCCGAGCGTGATCGGAATCACCCTGGTCCCGGCCGTCACGGTTGTGGTCCCCAGACCATTCGGGTTGGTGGTGGCCGCCGGCGTAAGAACGTCCAGGTAACGGACCTCGGCAAAAAGCTTGGTTCGGCTTTCTCCATACATCCCGCCAAATCTGCGCATATAACCGCCGCCAACGCTAAATCCTCCCTGGTTGCTTGAAAAGTGGCCCACAACCTGGTTTTGGACGCCGGTCTGGCAGTAGTAATACGAGCAATACTGGGCTTGCTGCGGGTCGGTGAAATTCGTTACTTTGCGGTAGAAGCCGCCGCCGCCCGTGATGTATAGATCGTTGGACTTCTTGGGGTAGATGTCGAACACCGGATCCACGGTAAGGGACCAGATGTGCGCATACCCTCCGGTCGCTCCGGCCTCGGCGATCAACGCGCCGGGAAGTTTGTCGGCAATGAACTGGTATTCGGCCAGCAGAGCCAGGCGTTCCGACAGGGTATAACCCCCGCCGATCGTAATATTGCCGCCCCATGTGATTTTGTTGGAGGCAGGTGCGTTGAAGCCGCCCCCACCTTCAAAGGTGAAGTTGTGCGTCAAGGTGTGTTTCAATCCGCTGTCGGTTGGCTCCTGGGCCGCGCCTGAGCCAGGGGCGGGCGCCGAAGGCAGAGCGGCGGAATCGTCGGAGTCGGCTACGGATGCGACGGGAAGCGAATCCGAGCTCGATTCGTCGGCAGAGACGCTGGCGGCGCCAGCGTGATCGGAAACGGCGGATTGCGCGCTCGCGAAACCGGCTGCAAGCACTGCCGCACACACAAAGAGACTGGCGCGCCGCGTCAGCAACACCCACTGGGAAAACGACATGTCGTAACCTCGCAAGTTTGAATTGTTTCCATACCTCCAGGAGCCATGTTCCGCTCCCGGCAACCGCTTAGACACACTTCTTTCGCAGATAGTTGTCAGGCAGCAGTATCCCTGTCCCACTTCGCGCCGCTCCTCGCCGCATTTCGGGCCGAAGATTCTGTTCGTGTTGTTCGCCCAATCGCTGCTTGCATCGAACCCTCTTTTCAATGAATGATTGATAACAAGAACTTATCATCCATCTCATTCAATCAACCTCTTATGTTCAGGTAACTCCCCATTTCAGCTAGTTGCATCGATCTCTCTTTCAATGAATGAGAGATAACATTTACTTCTGGTTCGGCATCTTCAATCTTGCGACTATAACATCTCGCGCGAAAAGGGACTGTGGTTTTCCTAGTTCGCCGTCGCAAAGTTGAGCGCGCGGGTTGCCTCGACGGAGTTACCGGAGTCACCATTGAACCCCCGGATAAAGACTGGGCAATCGCTCGGTGCGAAACTGAAATGAATCCTTGGTCAGTGTCTGCCAGATAAGTTGAGGGGGTGTGGTATTCATATTCACTTCCTGAATCAGTGAGCCTCCCGGGGCTGCGCAGAAATCCACATCTATATCGCCGTTGGCCAGGTCCTGCACGCTCCCTCCGAAATAACTGTACATCCCCGCCACCTTGTACTGCGAAAGTAAAGTTGCGGTCATCGCAATCTCATCCACCTGGTACACGGGCGCGGTAGAATAGCACGCCGGAGCGCCGGTTGTCCCGCACAGTACTCCGGTCGCGGTTGGCCGGTCATCGCCGTTGTCCATGATTCCGAGATGAAAGACTCCGGAAGTGTTAGGACTGAAAAAAGTGGGACCGTGCTGCGCGTAAAACCAATCCGTGGGATCCACTCCGTTCAGCAGGGTGAAGTCTCCCCCTTCGCCGAGGTGCCAGAGTATGTTGCCCGAGCCTTGCCCGTCGGCGTAATCGATTTTCAGCACCCAATTCTGGTGGCGCACAGAGAGCAGCAAATTGTGGTCGTCGGTCGAGTAGAGCATTGCGTTACTGTGAGTCCAGTCCGGGAAAAGATAGGGATGGCGGTTGATGTCGAGATGGTCGAAAGTATTCCAAACCCATACCGGCTGCCCGTTCTGGTCAACATCGATGAGCACATCGCCTAGCACATTGGTGGTTCCGGGACGCCCAGGCAGATTGGTAAACGATTGAGTTATGGAAGCGAGCAGGATCCAATGCCCGTTGGGGAGCGCCAGGACATCGTGGTGAAAGCTGCCCGGAACCAGGTTATAACCCTTCGCTGCCAATGCCGAGGTCAACTGACTCATGGTCACCTCGCGAATCGTGTTCCCCACCAGATCGACTTCTCGCACTACATCGATAGTGCCGGATGCGATCGCGCCGTCGTGCAGGGGGATTGACGATAGGTATGAGATCAGCACCAGAAAGTGGCCATTGGGCAATAGCTTGATCGGCTGAACCAGATCCTGCGAGGTGCCATCGGTGAAGCTGTAGGTCCAGATCACGTTGCCCTGCAGATCGGTGGCAAAGGCAGGCGCACTCTCGGTCGGAATCAGGGTGTCAAACATCTCCACGCCCGATTGCGGAATCTGCCCGCTCTGAGGGGTAACAGCGACCCCGGCCGACCCTGGCGGAGTACCGGTGGTGAACGTCTGGTCGCGATCGGTGAAGGTTGTGCCGTCATTCAAGGTAAGTTGGGCGCGCATGTGATACGTGGATTGGCCGCGCATCCCGGCCACATACATGTTGATCTCGCCCCCATCGGGCGTGGGGGTCGTTTGTGTCCATGTGGTCAGGCCATAATCCGTTGTTGGGCCAAAGGAAACCGTCATATTGCCGGGCACCGGCAAATAGATTGAGTACAAGGCGACCTGCGGATTCGCGGTTGGAGTTACCAGGCCGGGAGCGATAATTGAAGCTACGGAAGTAGCATAGTTGGTTAGTGGCGAACTTACAACCGAGACGGTGATCAATGCATTCATGCCGGGGTTAACACTGGCGGGGGCGGTATAGTTTCCGTTCGAATCAACAGTGCCGACGGTCGCGTTGCCTCCGAGAACTCCATTGACCGACCACTGCAGCGTCTCCTGCGCGGTGGCCGTGGCCTTAAATTGCTGCATCTGCGACAGCCCGAGAGCCACGTACTGAGGACTAATCGATAGATTGCCCACCTGGCCGGCAAGGGGAGGGCCATGCGTGGGAGGGGCGGGATCGGGTACGTAATTGGGATTCCATGCAAAATTGTTGCAGCCTGCCAGCGAACAAACCAAAAAGGGCAACGCACAAAGGCCGATGTTGCACCGTCGCGCCCTGGTTCTCCGATATTTCGTACCCCGTGCATGCAAAGCCTTCGAGCCTCATATGCCGCAGATTCCCGGTGCGCGAATTCGGTTCGTTCAGCTCCAACCAAGTTGGACGGCGATTGCAGGAATTGGTTTAGGTCAACGTAGTTTTCAAGCGAAATGCCTTGAATGCATCCCTCAGGTCTGAAGCCCACGATGATTTTGCAGCGTTTGCGGCACCCTTCGGCCGCGCTCAGGGCACGGTTTGAAGCCGTGCCCTTTCAAAACTACAGGTGCTCGTGTGGCACAGCCGACTTCAGCGAGAGCAAAGGCCGAAGCATTGCTCCGGCCTTTGCGGCTTTCAGCTGCGGGCTGAGCATCAGCCCTGAATGTCGAACTGCTCCGCGTGCAGCGTGACATCGCTTTTGACCAGGATGTTTTTGCCGACCAGCTCCTCGAATTCGGTGAGCCAGCTATTGTTATTCGACTTGAGCACCTTGACGGTCTCCGGGTTCACGCGCAACAGCACGTCGGCGCCCTCGAAGTGCTTCTTCATCTTGCGCAACTCGATGTAAATCTCGTTGCAGACCGTGGTCGGGCTCTTCACCATGCCGGTGGCCTGGCAGGTGGGGCACGGGACGCTGAGCGTCCGCTCCAGAGATTGTTTAACGCGCTTACGGGTAATAGCCACCAAGCCAAAATCATTGAACTGCAGCACCTTGGTGGGCGCGCGGTCGCTCTTCAGCGCTTCTTCCAGAGCGGCCATCACCTTGAAGCGGTTCTTGCGCTCGTCCATGTCGATGAAGTCGATGACGATGATGCCGCCCAGGTCGCGAAGCCGAATCTGGCGCACAATCTCCGGCACGGCGTCCAGGTTGGTCTTGAGAATAGTGTCCTCAAGCCGCGCCGACTTGCCCACGTATTTGCCGGTGTTGATGTCGATCGCGACCAGCGCTTCAGTCTGGTTGATGACGATGGACCCGCCGGACTTGAGCCAGACCTTGGAACGCAGGGCTTTGGAGATTTCATCCTGAATGCCGAAGTGCTCAAAGAGCGGAGTCTCCTTCGTGTAAAGCTTGACGCGCCGCACCAGATTGGGCGAAAAGCGGTTGAGGAAGCGCACGATGCGTTCGTAGTCGGCCTCCGAGTCGACCCAGATGCTTGAGAAGTTAGCGCTCACCTGGTCGCGCAGGATGCGCTCAATAAGCGAAAGATCGTGATAGATGAGCGCCGGCGACTTGGAGCTCTCCGAGCGCTGCTTCACCTCATCCCAAAGATGAATGAGGAAGCGCAGGTCGGCGCGCAGTTCTTCTTCCGAAGCGCCCTCGGCCGCGGTGCGCACAATGAAGCCTCCAGAAGCTTCGCCGCGCTCGTGGACCAGAATCCGCTTGAGCCGCTGCCGTTCTTCGTCGGAGGCGATCTTGCGGCTTATCCCCACGTGACTGACCGTCGGCATGAACACCAGAAAGCGTCCCGGCAGGGCGATGTGGCTGGTAATGCGCGCGCCCTTCTTGGCGATCGGCTCTTTGGCGATCTGCACCAGAATCTCCTGCCCCGGCTTCAACAGATCGCTGATGATCGGCAGGTCAGAGGTCTGTGCGGATCGGCGCGAAGGTCCGCGGCGGTTGCCCTGGGCTCCGGAACCACGCGATTCTGCCGGTCCTCCGCGGCTGCGGCGTCCCCTGCCGCCGCGATCGCGGCGCGGCTGCGCCTGGGCGCCGCCGGCTGCTGGTTGACCCTCGGCTGCGGGCTCTTCTTCATCTTCGTCTTCCTCGTCCCCGTCGTCCTCGCCGCCCTTGGCGTCGAAGTTGAGTTGGATTTTATGATCGAGGTGAGCCTCCTGCAGCATCTCGCCCAGGTCGCCGCTGCGAAGCTGAGCGGGAAGCGTCTCTTCTTCATAGTCATCCAGGTCGTGCTCTTCGGCTTTGCCGTGATGGTGATGGGGCGCGTCGAACTCTTCCTCTTCGATGACCTCTTCTTCAATTTTTCCGCTGCCGGGGGCATAGGCCGATACGGCAGCCACGGATATGGGCTTCTTTTCCGGCGGCGCAGGCGCTTCTTCGGCTTTCTTCTTGCCGCCCAGTCCAAACAAGCGGAATCCCGTGGGCTTGGAGGAGTCGACGCGGTGCGAGGCGGAGGCATCGGACTCCGGGTTTTCGAATCCCGCAATCGAGTCTTTCAGATCATCGGATTCAAGTCCGGCGGACTTATCGGCGCCAAAGCCGACCGGAGTCTCGTCCTGCCGCAAAACGGCGGTTCCCAGACCTTCCTTTCCCGACAACTCTTCATACATCTCGTTAACCGACTCATCATGCGGTTCGGCGAAGGCCGGTTGCGCGGGAGAAGTGCCGGGAGCGGATTCAGATGCCTCCTCAAACTCATCGTCCGCATCTGCCTGTTCATCCATCAGGTGGCTGGCCGCAGTCTGGGGCTCAAGTTCTCGCGGCGCGTTCTCAATCGCGGGCCCGGACGGCGTCATTTCCTCTACGAACGATTCCACTTCGAAGGCGTCCGCACTGCCGCCGTTCTCCCCCGCATCAGATAGCGCGCTATACGACTCCGGCGCTTCGGCAGCGGGTTCGGCTTGGCGGCCGCGATGCTTGGAGAGCGACTCGCCGGGAAGCAATCCGCTCCCATCCCAGCGGAGCGGAGCCTCAATCATGGTGGAGGGCTTGAAGGTGCTGGCCGGGCGGACCGGTGCAGCCGGGCGGACCGGCGCTGCGGCAGCATCGCCGGTTGGCGCGCCGCCGTACCGTGAAAGCGATTCGCCGGGCAGCACAAAAGGCGCTGCCTGGCCGCCGGGTGCCGGCGCCGAGGACCGCTCCCGTGATGAGTCGGAGGCGGGGAACCGGGGGTTGCGCTCGGGTCGGGGTGGGCCATCGCTCCGGCCGCGGTCGGCGCCGGCGCGAATGACGGGCGCTACCTCATCAGGCTCGCTGGGCGTTTCGGTATCGATTTCCGCGGACGCTTCGCCTTCTGCGCGGCCTTCCGATGAGCCGGCAGGTCCACGGCCACCGCGACGGCGGCGGCGTCCGCGCCAGCGCTTGGCGCCGGGGTCGCCGGAATCTTCCTGTTCACGGTCTCCTTGCCCGGAAGAGGGTGCGGGTGCGGCCACGGAAGCGTCGTCCGTCTCGGGCACAGCTTCCACGGTCAGGCGGCGATCCCTTGCCGGGCGATCCGGACGCGACTCCTGCCTTTGCTCAGGCCTTTGCCCTGACCGCGCACCGCGCTCTTCGCCGCGTCCGCCATTGCGGGTGGACTGAACATTCTGGATCGCTGAATCACCATGCACGGCGCCGTTCGAAGAACGAACCTCGCGGGGAGGCTGGTTGCCGCCGCTGGCCGCGGCCTTTTCGAGCTCGTCCGACTCTTCGGGGTCTTCCAGTTCCAGGAAGTCGGTTACATAGAGGAAGGCGTCGCGTTCAAGGCCCACGTCGACAAACGCGGACTGCATGCCGGGCAGCACACGGGTAACGCGCCCGTTGTAGATCGACCCCGCCAGGGTGTACTCGTTTTCGCGTTCGTAGTAGATTTCCGCGAGCTGATCGTCTTCAAGAATGGCAAGCCGCGTTTCATGCGGCGTGCTGGAAATACAAATCTCTTTTGCCATCGTACCTTTCCGTCCAGCGGCATTTGCCTGCTGGGTTTTGCGGCAAGGTCGGAGACGGACGCGCGAAACCGGAAGGAACAGGGATGTGCGGGAGGGATGACCTTAAAGTCGCTGGTGTGTCGAAGCTCACGCGCCGGCCGGCCCCAAAGGGCGGCAAGCTCTGCGAGCCTGGTCGGAAGTCCTGAAGGACGTGCCGAACCAATCGAATCAGCCAAACGAGCTGTGAAATGCGGTGATCCAATTGCAGAGAGTTTGTGGCCAACCATGCTTTCAACAACGAATCCGTTGTCTTCGGCGGGGCCGTTCCAACCTTGGCGTATGCGCGACCGTGCTGCGCGACCGGAGCCAGCCTGGCTGGCTCCGATTTCTTCGCGTAGTTCGCGCCATTTCTAGGCTGCCAATCGTTTTCCCGTCTCTGCGTGCTCATGAACCCTGGTCCTGCCGGGCTCGAGATCCATCCGGACCTGGCCGGCTAATTACCTGATAAATCCTTCTCATGCCAGCCGGACAATTCCGGCGGACGCACGAGGACAAACTTGTCTTACCCGGTCCGGGCCCATCGGACCCGCGGCCTTCAATTCACGAACCGGCGCATGCGGACATTCATCGCCACGCCCAGCGCCAGGAACGTAAACAACACCGAAGATCCGCCGTAACTCATTAACGGTAAAGGAATTCCGGTGACCGGCATGAAGCCGATGACCATGCCCACGTTGACCGCGATCTGGAAGGTCAACACAGCCACTATGCCCATGATAATCAAGGAGCCGGACAGGTCTGCGGCTGTTTGAGCGTTTTGAATCAAACGCATCAATATTAGGAAGTATAGCAGCAGGACGAAAAACGCGCCCACGAAGCCATGCTCCTCACCGAACGCGGCAAAGATGAAGTCGGCGTGAGGAATGGGAAGAAAGTCGCCCTGGGTTTGAGTGCCCTTGGCCGCACCCTTGCCCCAGATCCCGCCGGAACCGACGGCAATCTTCGATTGCAGCAGTTGATAGCCTGTGCCGCGGGGGTCGTTGTCGGGATTGATGAAGCTGGTAAGCCGTGCTTTTTGGTAGGGTTTGAGCAGTTTGCCGCTGCTCCATGCGCCGCCCACCAGCACCAGCCCGCAGGTGGCCAGAATCAGTGCCTGGCGGAGGTTGATGCCGCCCAGGAAAAGCCCCGCTATTAGAATGGGCGTATAGGTGAGCGTGGTTCCCAGATCGGGCTGCTTGATTACCAGCAGCATGGGGACGCCTACCAGCGCGAAGGCCTTGAAGATGTCTTTCCAGGTGAGGCTGCGGCCTCCCAGGTTGGCGAAGTAGCGGGCCACGGCCAAAATCAGGATCAGCTTCACCCACTCCGAAGGCTGAAAATGCATGGGGCCGAGTTTGATCCAGCGGCGCGCGCCCAGCACCTTTTGTCCTGCCACGAGCACGGCGATCAGGGCCACCAGGAACACGCCATACGCCCAGAGAACGTAATCGATCAGCTTGTGGTAATCGACCTTGGCGAACAGGAACATGGCCACTATCCCGGCGGCAATCCAGTACATCTGCTTGGTGTGGAAGCCGACATACTTGGTGTGCAGCGTGGCCGAGTAGATTTCAAGCACGGAGATGGTGCAGAGCAGAAGAACCATCCCCAGAAGTGTCCAGTCGAAGTCGCGAAAGCTCATGAGACGGCGCATCAGGGCTGCCCATTCTTGAATCGGAGCGGCGCAGCCAGCAGCCAGACGGGCACGGGAAGCCGGCCCGCGGCCAGGGACCTGGGTCCGGATACCGGGGCGACCGGATTGACCATGAAATGTCCCATGTGGAGCTCGGAATCCTGCTGGCCGGCGCCGATCCGCTTTCCGCCGCCACGCCTGGGCTCGGGTTTGGGCTCGGGCCCGGTCCAGACCGCGCCCACTTCAACCGGTTTGCTCAGGCTGGCCTGGTCGAGGATATTGTGGTCCTGCATGCGTTTCTTGTTCACGTAGACAGTCACCAACTGCGCGGCGATCTTGGCCGAATTCGAGCCCCAGTCGCCGTGCTCCTGCAGCACCGCAATCACAATCTCCGGATTGCGCCGGGGCACCATGCCCACAAACCAGGAGTTCGGAGTCTTGGCGCCGCCCTGGTTGTGGGTGTCGCCGCCGCCCACCACCTGGGCGGTCCCGGTTTTGCCGGCAAAGTCCACGCCGTCCAAGTGCGCTGCCTCTGCCGTGTGATATAGCCCCGGAGTGGTGGCGGCAGCCATGCCCTCGGTAATGGTGTTCCAGGTGTCTGGTCTCAGCGGCACATTGACATCTCCCGATCCGGGAAAGCTGTCCTGAACCGCCTGACGGAACTGCGCCGGCAACTGGTCGGGCGCCACCACATGGGGACGCACCATGTGACCGTCGGAGGCGATACCGCCCAAGGCGCGCGCCAGTTGCAGCGGCGTCACCTGCGTCTCGCCCTGGCCAATGCCGACTGAGATCGTGTTGCCGGGGTAATACCTCTGGTGGTAGTTCTTCATCTCCCACTGCGTCGACGGCATCACGCCAGCCATCTCGTTGGGCAAGTCGATCCCGGTCTTTGCTCCCAGCCCGAAAGAGGTGGCATATTTTGCAATGGTGTCAATGCCCAGCTTCTCCGCCAGGGTATAGAAGAACGTGTCGCACGACATCGGAATCGCTTCGTGAATATCCAGCAAGCCATGGTGATGATCGCAGTGGAAAAAGCGTCCGTAAAAATTGGCTCCGCCGTTGCACATCACATGCATATTCTGGGCCACGCCTTCCTGCAGTCCGGCCGCGGACATGATGATCTTGAAAGTGGATCCCGGGGCAAGCTGGTCCTGAATCGCCTTGTTCATCAGCGGGTGGGCGGGATCGGTGATCAGTTTGTTCCAGTCCACGCGGCTGATGCGCACGGCAAAGGCATTGGGATCGTAGCTGGGATGCGAAACCATGGCCAGAATCTCGCCATTGCGGGGATCCATGGCCACCACCGCGCCGTTGGCGCTGCCCAGGGCCAGCTCCGCGGCGCGCTGCAGGTCGATGTCGATAGTAAGCTTCAGGTCCTGGCCGGGAATCGCGTGCTGCGTGCCCAGGTAGCCCACCTCGCGGCCGCGGCTGTCCACGATCACATCTCGCGAGCCGTCCTGACCCCTCAGCAGCTCGTCGTAAGTCTCTTCAACGCCCGCCTTGCCCACCATATCGCCCGGCTCATAGGCCGCATAGCGCGACTGGTTGAGATCCTCCTCGCTCACCTCGCCCACATACCCGATCAGATGGGCGGCGAAGCCGTCGCGGGGATAAAGCCGGCGCTCCTCGTCGATGGTTTCCAGCTCCGGCAGTTCGTTGCGATGCGCCTCAATAAATGCCTGCTCGTCGGCCGTGATGTCCTGCTTGATGGGGATGGGCTGATACCCCGGCGCGGCGCGAAAATGGCGAAGCGTGGCGCGCAGTTGGTCCAGATCCAGGTTCAGCCCGCGCGCGATCAGGGGCAGATCGTTGTCCACGCTGCGGCCCATTTCGCGGACCAGGAAGCAGGACACCGAAGGATAGTTGTCGACAATAATCCGATTTTCGCGGTCGAAGAGCTTGCCCCGCCCAGCCAATATGGGAACCTTGCGGATGCGATTCTGGTCGGCAAGCAGGCGGAAGTTTTCCGCCCCCAGCACCTGCAGCCGCCATAACCCCGCTACCAGCGCCAGCATCATCAACACAATGCCGTACTGCACCACCGTCAGCTTGAGGGTGGAGAGTTTTTCGTCGCGGCTGCCCCTGCTGAATGACATCGGTATACGCTCTAGGATACAGCCAGTTCAGTTGAGTGGATGAAATTGATGCCCACGAACGCAATCGAACGTCATCTACATGTGCACCGGTTTCCATATTGGACTTGCGTCGTCCGCGGCGTGTTCGTTCAGAGCCGAAGCGGCGCCCGCAAGTCGAGTCCCAGTCAATCCTTGCTCTGCAGCCGGTCCAGCAACGGATAGAGCACCAGGGCGACAAGCGAGTTGGCGACCGCCTTGAGCAACTCGTGGAACCAGATCCAATCCAGCTTCTGCCCCAGCAGCACACGGTAAATGAAGACACAAATGGCCCCCGCCAGCAGCGAAAGCACGAAGTTGAGCAATAGGCGGATGGTGTGGTTCTCCACGTCCACGCGAATGCCGACCGAGGCCGCCAGAAAGCCGACGACCGTTTTGGCAATGCCGTTGATGCCGATGGCGTGGTGGGTGAGCGCGTCCTCAAACAGACCCATCGCCGCGCCCATCAGCGTGCCCTGAATCGGGCTGCGCGTGCCCAGCGCGAAGTAAACGGTGACCACCAGCGGCAGGTCGAAGAGCGCATAACCTCCCAGCCCGCGCGGCAGCCACGCCTGCAGCACCAGCGCCGCCACCGAAACCAGCACGTAGACCAGCAGAGGATAGCGGTGAATTTCCAGATCACGTCGGGAATGGTGTCCCAGCCTGGGCATGGCTACGGATTCCTCTGGGGCGCGGTCTGCCCGGCCGGCGTGGCCTTGGGTTGCGATGCGGGTTGGCCGGTCGCGGCAGGCGGCGCCGGTCCCGGCGAAAAACGGTCAGGATGCGCCGGATGCAGCACCTTGACCGTCGCCGGCGTCGCGAGCTCTGAGGGATTGGCCGGGTTCTGTCCCGGTTTGCCCGCACTTCCGTTTGCCGCGTTGTGCTGTGCCGGCGCGTCGGGGTCGGTCAGCCCGGGCAGCCGCTCCGCCATGATCTCCGAGGCTTTTTTCTGATCCTGAATGGCCTGAACCTCAGGCCCTTTCAGCGCCTCGCTGGCGGCCAGGTCCTGCTGCTGTTGCGTCGAGAAGCGCGACTGCGTCGAGGTGATCACCAACACCTCGTCGAGCCGGTCGAGATGGGCTGCCGGGCTGACAATCACGTCGATGAACGAGTCGCGCTCCGGATCCGGCTTCACATTGTCAACCACGCCCACCGGCAGCCCGCGCGGGAAGATCAGGTCGCCGCCTGCGGTGAGCACCTTTTCGCCCTTCTGGATGCGCTGGTCGGCAAGCAGGCCCACAATTTGCGGCTGCCCGGCGGCGTTGCCGCGCAGGATGCCGCGAATCCGCGTGCTCTCCAGAATCACCCCCGCGCCGCTGCTTGGGTCGCTGATGGGCAGCACCTGCGCGGAGTGCGGAAACACATCGCGCACCTTGCCGACGATCCCGTCCGCCGTAATCACCGCCATGTCCCGTTCGATCTTGTCGTCGGCGCCCTTGTCGATGTAGAAGGCGCGCGACTGATCGCTGCCGCTGGACCCGATGGCCTGCGCGGCCACGGTCTTGTAAATGTATTTTTGCTGGAAGCCGAGCATTGCCTGCAGACGCTGGCCCTGGCGCGCGTCCTCAAGCAGAGCCGCCTGTTCCAGCCGCAGCCGGTCGATGGTCTGCTGCAGATCGCGGTTCTGCTGGCGGGTATGGCGCAAGTCAATAAAATTTGACCAAATATAGAGCGTATCCATCCTGGACGCGTGGATCAGCCGCTCGGGGGGCGACACCACCGCCTCGGCCCACAGGCGAAGCAGCCGCACGTGCGGCCCATCCTGAGGGTCAAGCATGTTGCCGCCCGCCACGGCCCTGCGCACCTGCATGGCGAGTCCCAACACCTGCGCAACCAGAACGGCCAGCAGCACCAGGAGATTTCGATAGCGGACAAAAAACGATTCCATGAAAACTCAGGGTTCAGGGGTCAGAGATCAGGGATCAGCAAAACAGCGTTGATGTAGAGCCCGGCGGAATCCCTGAAAAGTCCGACTAGGTTGATGTTGGATGAAACTAGTTTGCCAAGAGAGCAATCCCGTTCGGCAACTGATCCCTGACCCCTGATCTCTGACCCCTGCACTTCGTTAATCGATCTTGATCTTGCGCAGCAGCCGGAAGTCGGAGAGCATTTTGCCCGTGCCCAGCACCACGGAAGCCAGCGGATCGTCGGCCACTGAAACCGGCAAGCCGGTTTCTTCCCTGATGCGCTTGTCAAGGTTCTTGATCAGCGCGCCGCCGCCGGTGAGCACGATGCCGCGATCGCTGATGTCGGCGGAGAGCTCCGGCGGGGTGCGCTCCAGGGCCACGCGGATGGCGTTCATGATCACCGCAATGCACTCGCCCAGCGCCTCGCGAATCTCGCTGTCGTCAATGTTGATGCTCTTGGGCACGCCCTCGATCAGGTTGCGTCCCTTGATCTCCATGGTCAGCGGCTTGTCCAGCGGATAGGCCGACCCGATCTCCATCTTGATATGTTCTGCGGTCCGTTCGCCGATCAGCAGGTTGTACTTGCGCTTCAGATAATTGGTAATTGCCTCGTCCATCTGGTTGCCGGCCATGCGCACGGAGCGCGAATAGACGATGCCCGACAGCGAAATCACGGCGATGTCGGTGGTGCCGCCGCCGATGTCCACCACCATGTTGCCGCCCGGCTCGGTAATCGGCAATCCCGCGCCGATGGCCGCCACCATGGCCTGTTCCACCAGGTAAACTTCGCTGGCCTTGGCGCGATAGGCTGAGTCTTCGACCGCCCGTTTTTCCACCTGAGTAATCTCGGACGGAACCCCGATCACGATGCGCGGATGCACCAGCATCTTGCGGTTGTGGGCCTTCTGGATGAAGTAGTTCAGCATTTTTTCGGTGACTTTGAAGTCGGCGATCACGCCATCCTTCATGGGCTTGATGGCGATGATGTTGCCGGGCGTGCGGCCCAGCATGTCTTTGGCCTCCTTGCCCACCGCTTCCACCTCGCCGGTGTTCTTGTTGATGGCCACTATGGAGGGCTCGTTGACAACGATCCCCTTGCCGGCAGCGAAAACCAGAGTGTTGGCAGTGCCGAGATCGATGGCCAGATCGCTTGAAAACATGCTGAAGAGCGAGCGCAGGCCGTGCGAGCGCGATGGGCGCGAAGGATAGCCGTTCAATGACATGGGGAGAGTGGTTTTACCTCAACTCTTATTGTACGGCCATCCGGCATGCGTCCGCGTGAAATGCCTCTCGATAGTAACGAGGCAATTCTCATGGCCGGAATCGGCGATTGGAGATGCAGATTCCATTTCATAGTCCGCTCGATCTTGTACCCTTATTGAGTTGTTTCGAACGGTATGACTGCTGGACTGCGCCGGTCTTCAACCCCAGATCGAGGTTTTTATGACCTATCCCACATTTCACAATCTGATTGGCGGCAAATGGCTGCCTGCCATCGGCGGCAAAACCATGCTCAACGTGAACCCGGCCGACCACGCGGACGTAGTGGGCGAGTTTCCCGCCTCCGGCGCCGAGGACGTTGCCAAGGCCGTGGCCGCCGCCAAAAAGGCATATGCCAGCTGGCGGCTGGTTCCGGCGCCCAAACGGGCTAAGATCCTGCAGCGCGCGGGCTATCTGCTCTCGGTGCGCAAGGAGGAATACGCCCGCGATATGACCCGCGAGATGGGCAAGGTGCTGGCCGAGTCCCTTGGCGACGTGCAGGAGGCCATTGACGAGGCCTTCTACGTAGCCGGCGAAGGTCGCCGCCTGTTTGGCCAGACCACTCCCAGCGAGTTGCAGAACAAGTTCGCCATGAGCGTGCGCATGCCGTTGGGCGTCGTGGGCCTGATTACTCCGTGGAACTTCCCCATGGCCATTCCCAGTTGGAAACTCTTCCCGGCGCTGGTCTCCGGCAACACCTGCGTCATCAAGCCGGCGGAAGACACGCCGCTCTCCACCTATAACCTGGTGCAGGCGCTGATGGAGGCCGGCCTGCCGCCGGGAGTCGTCAATATCGTCTTCGGTCTCGGTCCTGAAGCCGGCGCGCCGCTGGTCGAGCACCCTGACGTGCGCGCCATCAGCTTCACCGGGTCCAGTGAAGTGGGCTCGCTGGTTGCCCAGCGCGCCGCGGCCAACTTCAAGCCGGTCTCGCTGGAAATGGGCGGCAAGAATGCGCAGATTGTGCTTGACGACGCCAACCTCGAATTGGCTCTCGACGGCGCGCTGTGGGGCGGGTTTGGCACCACCGGCCAGCGCTGCACGGCTACCAGCCGCATTCTGCTGCAGAAGGGAATCGCGCCCAAATTCACCGCCAAATTCGTCTCCCGCGCCAAGAAACTCACCGTCGGCAACGGACTTGAAAAAGGCGTCGAAGTAGGCCCCCAGGTGAATGACGCCCAGATTGAAACCACGAAGAAGTACGTGGCCATCGCGCTGGCCGGGGGCGCAAAACTGCTGGCCGGCGGCCATCCGCTCACTAAAGGCAATTATGGCAAAGGGACCTTTTTTGAGCCCACGGTTCTGGGCAGCGTGACCCCGGCCATGCGCATCGCCCGCGAAGAAGTCTTTGGCCCGGTCGTCTCGCTGCTTGAATTCGATACCTTCGAGCAGGCGATTCAGATCGCCAACTCCATCGACTACGGACTTTCGACGGCCCTCTACACCAAAGACGTGAACCGCGCTTTCACCGCCATCCGCGACCTCGAAGCCGGCATCACCTACATCAACGCTCCCACCATCGGCGCGGAAGTCCACTTGCCCTTTGGCGGCGTGAAACAGACCGGCAACGGTCACCGCGAAGGCCTGGGCGCAATCGACTTCTACACCACGTGGAAGTCCGTTTACGTCGATTTCTCCGACAAGCTGCAAAGGGCACAGATCGACAACGCGGATTGAGCTTTCACCAGGCTGGAACCGGCGAGCGCCGCGCTTCCCCTAACGCAGGCGCATGAATGGAGAGCGTGCGCGGGTCCAAAAAATGGCGTGACTCCCAGATTCATGGGCTGCAGCGTAGCCGCATTCTGGAACCGACATGAGTGGCCTTAATGCGTCCCGGCCGTTCTCGACCGCCTTCGCCCAGTGCGTTTTGGCGAGGCTGGCGTAGCGGCGCCCAGCTTCTCCTGCAACAGTCGATCCTGCTCGGTGATGTCAGGATAATTCGGCGTAAAGCTCCAGTAGGCGACGTTCGTGTAGGCTTCGGCCGGGCATGGAATCTCCCCCTGCGCGCGGATCGACGCGAGCTTTCCATCCGCCCCGGTTTGATTCTGGAAGACATCCTTGTCCTTTTCCCTGGCAGCTTCATTAACGACCGATTGAGCGGATGTGTTCCCTTGAAGTTTCCAATCCGCGGACGCCTTGGCGGCGTCGTACTTCAAGACCGCCTCTCGGCTGCACAAGATAAAGCCGTAGGAATTCTTGAGTTCGATGTTCATCGAAAGCGGACGTGGCGGATCGCTGGCCATCAGCGCGAACACTGCTGCTCGCGCCGGATCGTCGGGTGTGATCACGAGAGTGTAATCCAGCTTTCCATCCCATTTTGTCGTCAGATGGCCGCTCAACCCAACCGCGCTCGAATCCACCGAGCTTAAATCCCTGGTGTCGCGCGGCAGGTTTGGCTCCGGCGTCGCGCCTACCGGCGCTGGCGGCGCAGTTGGCTTGGTCATTTTCCAGGTAATGGCCGCGATCACGCCTCCAAACAGAACCCCCAGGATGATGCCGATTACGACAATCGTGATGGCTGCATTCGATGTGGGCCCTGGTTTTTCAACTGGCGGAATCGGTTTAATCGGTGGGAGAAACTCGATCGGTGCAATGGACTCACCAGAAGCAGGAGGCTCAAGGGCGGGAAGAGTCGCCGCGGGAGGAGGAAGTGGAACTGTAGGCTCTGGCTGTTCCGCAACCGCGTCGGCGCTGGGTCGTTTAGCCGCCTCCAACCCGGCCAGATACTCCTGGTGCTGGACTTCCAACTTCGCCAGGTAATCGAGCTGCTCGGCGCCTAATGCCGTATCCGAGTGTTCCTGCTGGTCCGCAGCCTGCATCTCGGCGGCGACGGGTTGCGAGTTTTCCTCCTCAATCTCGCCGAAATGCTTTTGCGTGCCCGCATCCTGCGCCGCGTCAAAGCTATATTGTGGAAACGCCTCTGGTATCTCGGCGGCGACGGGTTGCGGGTGCACCTCCGCTATCTCGTCGAGATGCTCTTGCGGTGGCGCATCCTGCGCCGCGGCAACGCTCTCTTCAGGAACCGAAACCTGCGCCTCTTCGATGACCGGTTGCGTGCTCTCTTCCGCTGTTTCGACGAGGGGCTTTTGCGGGGCTGCGTCCTGCGCCGCGGCAACGCTCTCTTCCGGAATCGCAGCCGGCATCTCGGCGGCCGCTGGTTCTGTGATTCCCTCCGATGTTTCGACGATGGGCCTTTGCCGATCTGCCTCCTGCTTGGCCAGACGAGCCTTTTGGTCCGCATCCAGCTTCGCGAGGTAATCCAGTTGCTCGGCCCGTAACGTCCCGCTTGAAAGATATTCCTCGCTCGCACTCGGCGTCTCGCCGGCAATGGGCGGCTCGCTTTCCTCCGCTGTCTCGAGGAGGCGCTCCTGGGGGACCGTATCCTTCTCTGCGGCAAAACTCTCTTGTGGGACCGCATCTGGCATCTCGCCGCCGCTCGGCTGCACGCTCTCTTCCGTTGTCTCGTCGAGATGCTCGTGCCGATTCGCCTCCAGCCCGGCGAGATAATCCCGGTGCTCCTGCTTCAACTTATCGAGGTAATCCTGCCTATCAGTTGCCAGGCCGGCACCCGGTCCCTCGCCGCCGCTTCGTTGCAGACTCCGGTCCGCCAACTCGGCAAAGAGCGATTGCTGGCCCGTTTCCGGCATCTCGCCGCTGACAGGTTGGTCGTTGCTCTCCGCTGTCTTGCCGCTCGGATCATGCTGGTACGCATCCGTCATCAGCCAGAACCCTTTCCCGTAGTCCGAATCAATTTTTTTTGCAGTTAATGAATTGGACCACGCCTTGCCCTCCGTGAAAACCCTAATCTGCCTTAAATCTGCCTTTTTCAGTTACTTTAGAGGTCCCGAGGCCCACTCCCTTTTGGCCGGATCAGCGCCAATTCCATTGATGAGGCGCCCCTGAATTCCGCCCCAAAATTCCCCGCCGCATGGATTCATCTCCTCAACCTGGTGTGAAGCGGGCTGGCCCCTGTGCGCGTGATGGTGCAATTCGCCGCCTGATCGCATTTGTAATGGACAGTGACGGGGTAGTCCACCGACTTGAGCGCATTGGCTTCTCCGCTGGTCTTGTCGATCAGAAAACGCCTCCCTGAGAGGGTTTCGATCATGCCTGTCGACGGGTCATACGCGGCGAAGGCATCGTCTCCCTCGATATAGAAAGGGGAAACCTTAGGCGCAACTTTGGCTACTTTCTTCTTCGCGTCAGAGACTCCGTTCGACTTCGGCAGCGTGAGCTTCCGCAATTCATTCTGTTCTGCAAGGGTTGGAAAGTTGGACGTAAAGCTCCAGGAAGTCGTCGTCTGGTAGGCCTTTGCCGGGCATGGAAACACGCCTTCGGCCTTGATCGCTTCAACTTGTCCGCCAGGCCCGGATTGATTCTGGAAAATATCTTTGCCCCGCTCCCGAGCGGTTTCGATCGCGTTCAACTGTGCGAAATCCATTCCTGGCGTCAACCGCCCACCGAATAGCTCGGCTTTATTCGGATACCCTTCGAGAGCCGCGGGATCGCGCGCGGCCAGAGCTACCGCTTTCCGGGCGTCGTATTTCACCAGAACGTCTTTGGTGCACAAAACGAAGCCCTCGGCATTCTGCAATTGAAGATTGAATGAAAGCGGCCGCGGGGCATTGGCGGCGACAAGCGAAAATCCTGACAACTGATCCGGATAGGTGGGCTCAAACGACAGGCGGTATTTCAAGGTTCGATCCCATTCCAGAAACAGATGGCCTTTCAATCCCGGTCCGCTGGCAAGGACCGATCTCATATCGTAGGGCCCAGTGGGAGTGCTCATATTCCAGGAAATGATTGCGACCGTGATCCCAAACAGAATCCCCAGACCCACCGCCGCCGAGGCATACACCCTTGTGGGGCTCTCCCCGAATATCCGAAACTGTTGCTTCAATTCATCAAGGTAAGGCTGCCGGGGGGGGCGCGGCGCAGGAGCCGTGATCGGCTCCGCTACCTTCCTTTCTTCACCGACGGGAAAGTGCAGGGTGGGATCCGTCTCGTGGCCGGCGAGGTCCGACTCAATCACCTGGTAGCCGAGAGAGAGTTGTTCTCCCTCTGTTCCTTTCGCGCTCGGATCCTGGTGGTTCTCAACTGTTATCATGCAGCATCCTCTCCAGATGGTCCGAAAATCGTGGGTCTTGGGATGACCCCATTGGACCACGCATCGTGATTGATTGAAAGCCCTAAACTGCCGCGGTGGCTATCCTAGGTCACCAGCAGGCGAAATTGCCCGCTCCTGTCCGCGCTTTGCCGCAACCGGCCCGGTCTAGCTTTTCCCCTCCAGCACATCCCGCAGCGCGAAACTGGTTTCCAGCCTCGTCACCCCGGGCAGGCGCGAAAGCTCTTTCTGGTGCAGGCGCCCGTAGTCGTCGATATCCGCCACGCGCACCACCAGCATGTAGTCGTACTGGCCGGCCATCAGGTGGCAGCTTACGATGGCCTTCGAGCGACGCACGGCTGTCTCGAACGCGCCCAGAACCGGAGCCGACTGGCGTTCGAGAGTGACGCGAATAAATACCGTCATGCGCTGACCCAGCAGCCGGTCGTCGATCTGGGCGCGATAGCCGCGGATCGCTCCCGCCGTTTCCAGCGCCTGAATGCGCCGCGACGCCGCCGAGGCGGAGAGCCCCACCGCCTCGCCCACCTCGTAATTGGTCGCCCGCCCATGGCGGCTCAGGTGGCGCAAAATGGCGGCGTCCAGATCGTCCAGGCCGTCCGCCAACCCGGCCGCCCCGTTTTCAAGTCCGCTCTCGGCGCGGCCTTCGCCTGATTCTTGCGCTGACTGGCCATTTCTATCACGTTTCGTTCCCATATTGGACTTCTATCACAAACTTTGCACACATTGGAAGCCGTTTGCGCCGTAGGATTGACTGGCAGTTGCAGGCGGATCGAATTCCGGCGCGGGAGCAGCTTTCCCCCCGCAACTTCGTCCTCGCGTCGTGACTTCCGCTCATCCAGCCCTCCCCGCCCGCATCCAACCCCCATCAGGAGCAAATCATGATCATCGGTGTTCCCAGGGAGATTAAAGATCAGGAAGCCCGCGTGGGCGTAACTCCGGCAGGTGTCAAAGCCCTCACCGAAGCGGGCCACAAGGTACTGGTCGAGACTCAGGCCGGCGCGCAGTCCGGCTTTCCTGACGATGAGTACCAGAACGCCGGCGCGGAGATTGTGGGCGAGGCCGGCCACGTTTGGGGCAAATGCGACATGGTGGTCAAGGTCAAGGAGCCGGTGGAGAGCGAGTACGTCTTTTTTCGCGAGGGCCTGGTGCTGTTTACCTATCTGCACCTGGCGCCGCTCAAGGGGCTCACCGACAAGCTGCTCGAGTCCAAGGTCATCGGCATCGCGTATGAAACCGTGCGCGACCGCCATGGCGCGCTGCCGCTGCTGACGCCCATGAGCGAGGTGGCGGGCCGCATGAGCGTGCAGGTGGGCGCGACCTATCTCGAAAGGGAACGCGGAGGCCGAGGGATCCTGCTTGGCGGCGTGCCGGGCGTGCCGCCGGCCCACGTCTGCATCCTCGGCGGAGGCATCGTGGGTACCAACGCAGCCCGCATTGCGCTCGGGTTCGGCGCTAAAACAACCCTCATCGACCTGAACCTGAACCGGCTTCGCGAGCTGGAAGACATCTTCGGCGGGCGCCTCTACACGCTGGCCTCGAACAGCTACAACGTGGCCCACGCCACGCGAGAGGCCGACCTGGTGATCGGCGGCGTCCTCATTCCCGGCGCGACCGCTCCCCGCATCGTGACCCGCGCCATGGTGGCCCAGATGAAGAAGGGCGCGGTCATTGTGGATGTGGCCATCGACCAGGGCGGTTGCGTGGAGACGGCCCGGCCCACTTCCCATTCCAATCCAAGTTATGTGGTGGATGGCGTGGTGCACTACTGCGTGACCAACATGCCAGGCGCCGTGCCGCACACTTCCACGCTGGCCTTGACCAACTCCACGTTCCCTTATCTGATGCGACTGGCCAACCTGGGCGCGCGCGAGGCGCTTAAGCAGGACGCGGGCCTGGCCGACGGTTTGAACACCTGGCTGGGCACGCTGACCTATCGCGGCGTTGCGGAGAGCCAGCAACGGCCCTGGACCGCGGCGGCCAGCGTACTTGCACAGGCGCCGCTTGCCGTAAGATGATCCTTCACCGGGAGATCATTCCCAGGAGGACATGATGGAACGCCGCCAGTTTCTCGCCGCATCTCTTGCCACCTCAGCTCTCGCCGTCGCGGGGAACGTCGCGGCGGAGACGCCAGCGCCGCGCACCCGCGAGTTTTACCACCTGCGCCGCTACACCCTTCAATCCGGACCGCAGACCAAGCTGACCGAAAGCTATTTTGGCGACGCGCTCATCCCCGCCCTGACTCGCATGGGCATGGGCCCCATGGGCGCCTTCCGGCTGGACATCGGCCCGGAGACGCCGGACTATTACCTGCTGATTCCGGGCGCCTCGGTTGAAACACTTGCCGAACTCGATATGCGGCTGGCCCAGGATGCCGATTTCTTGAAAGCCGCAGACCCTTTCTGGAACGCAACCGCCGCGGCGCCGGCCTTTCAGCGTGTCGAAAGCTTTTTGCTGGCGGCGTTTGAAGGCTGGCCCAAGCTGACTCCGCCAGCCTCCTCCGCCGCCAAAGCCAAACGCATTTTTCAACTGCGCACGTACGAAAGCCCCAGCCACGCGGACCATGTTCGCAAGATTGAGATGTTTCATTCGGGCGAGTTTGAAATTTTCACCCAGGCCGGCTGCCACCCGGTCTTCTTCGGCGATACGCTCATCGGCGCGCGCATGCCGAGTCTCACTTACATGCTCAGCTTCGCGGATGCAGCCGAGCTGGATGCGCGGTGGGATGTGTTCCGCAACGATCCGGCCTGGAAAAAGCTCTCCACCAGCCCGCGCTACAGCTCCGACCAGTTGGTGACCAACATCACCAACCTCGTACTGAGCCCGCTGGCCTGCTCGCAGATCTGACCGCGCCCCCGCTGGAATACGCCCTGGAGAACGTAACCGCTCTATAATCGCCGCATGTCATTCTTCAGCGATCCACGGCGTCGTTCCGTTGCCCTGCTTGGCAGCGGAGTGGTGCTGTTTCTCGCTTTGCTGGCCTCGCTCAACGCATTCAATAACCCCAGCATCCGCTTTCTTAATCCTGAGACCTCCGGGGAGACACTGATCTTTACCAGCCTCACAGTGCTGGTGTTCCTGTTGCTGATGGCGTTGCTGATGCTGCTGCTCAGGAACATTCTCAAGATTTACGCGGACCAGAGCAGCAGCGCGCTGGGAGCGCGGCTGCGCACCCGGATGGTGCTGGGCGCGGCGCTGATCGCGCTCACGCCCGCGGTGTTCATGTTCCTGTTCAGCTTTCAGCTGATGAACCGCTCCATCGACCGCTGGTTCTCGCAGCCCACATCGGAGCTGCGCGAGGACTCGACCCGCGCGGTGCTGGAGCTGGCGCATTATGTCACCAACAATGCCCGGGTTGAAGCGGAGTCGATTGCGGCTTCCGGCGCGCCGGACCAGGATCAGGCGACACTGCAGGACGAGCTGGTTTCGCATCGCATCACGCTGGCGGGCGGGTTTGCGGTGGTTTACGGCAAGGACTTGAAGATGCTCGCCAGCTTTCAGGCTCCGCGGGAGTCGAGCAAGGCAAGCCTGCATCCGTGGTTGAACGAGGGCGGGAAGGGAACCACCATTCCGCTTTCCGGCACGTTTTCCTCAAATTTGTTAGGGGCGGCGCAGCGCAGCGACGAGCCGGTGCTGGCGGTGGGGGGTCAGGAATATGCGCTGGGCCTGGCCGGGACCGCGTCGGGAAAGATTGTGGTGGTGGGAGTGCCGATGCCGCAGGGCCTGACGCAGACGGCGGCGCGCATCCGCTCCGGCGCTGAAGAGTATTGGCAGCTTTTCCGCGCGCGCAACCGCATCCGCACCACGTTTTTCCTGATGCTGCTGCTGATCACCGTGTTCATCTTCTTTTCCAGCGTGTGGCTGGCGCTGTTTCTATCCAAGCAAATCACGCGCCCCGTGGAAGCCCTGGCCGAGGCCATGGACGAGATCGCCGCGGGCAAGCATGAGCATCGCGTAGCGCTGATGGCATCCGGCGAAATGGGCGACCTGGTCCGCGCTTTCAATCACATGGCGGCGGATCTGGATGCCAGCCGTCAGCTTGCCGAAAGTTCGTCGGCGCAATTGACGTCGGCCAACCTGGCGATCGAGGAGCGGCGCCGCGAACTGGAAACGATTCTCGAAACCATTCCTTCGGGCGTCGTCACCCTGGATAGCGCGGGCGCGGTGCTCCAATGCAACCGCGCTTTTGCCGCACTAATGGGACGGCGCGACGACCTTGGCCTTGGCGGCCAGCCAATCGTGTCGCTGCTGCCGCCCGACTGCGCGGACGATCTGGCCGGGGTGATCCGGCGCGGCCAGCGCATGGGCGCGGCTTCCACTGAGATTGAACTGCACGCGAGGGGGCGCACTATTCATCTGGCGGTGACCAGCGCGCGCCTTGAACTGGCGCATGGCCGGCCGGGAACGGTGCTGGTGGTGGAGGATATGACCGAGCTGCTGCGCGCGCAGAGGCAGTTGGCGTGGAAAGAAGTGGCGCAGCGGGTGGCTCACGAGATCAAGAACCCGCTCACTCCTATCGCCCTCTCTGCCGAGCGCATCGGCAAACATCTCGATCGCGGCACTCTGGACTCGCCCAGCGTGATTCGCAAGTGCAGCGAAGTGATCCTTGGCTGCGTGGGCACTTTGCGTACGCTGGTTGACCAGTTCTCTGCGCTGGCGCAGTTTCCCGCGCCGCAGCCGCGCGCCTGCGACATGAATAAAGTGGTGGAGGAGGCGCTTGGGTTGTTTGCCGGTCGCCTGGACGGGATCACGGTGGAATGGAATCTGGAGCCGGGATTGCCGACCGTTTTGGCCGATCCGGAGGCCATCCGCCGCGCCCTGGCCAACCTCATCGACAACGCGGCTGAAGCCATGCAGGGCAGCCTGTTGCGCGTGCTTGGACTTCACAGCTCGCTCAGCGAAGATGGCGCCTCGGTGGAGGTGGCCGTTTCCGACACCGGACACGGGCTCACCGATGAAATTCGCGAGCGGCTGTTTTTGCCCTTCTACTCCACCAAGCATCGCGGTACCGGGCTCGGCCTCTCCATCGCCGCCAAGATTGTGCAGGAGCATGGCGGCAGCTTGCGTGCCGAGAGCAACAGCCCCAAGGGCGCGCGCTTCCTGCTGCGGTTGCCGCTGATGGATGCGGGCAGTGCGCAACTGGCTCCGGTCACGCTTGAGGGCAACGCCGCCGCGCCCGGCAGCCCGGCCGCTTCCCTCAAGGGAATGCATTCATGAATCACATTCTGGTGGTGGACGACGAGGCGGAAATTCGCGCCTCGCTTGAAGACATCCTGCGTGAAGAGGGCTACAGCGTGGCCAGCGCCGCCAGTGGTGCAGAGGCTCTGGTTCTGCTGCGGGACGCGCCCTATGACGTGGTGCTGCTCGACATCTGGCTTCCTGACCGCGACGGGCTCGACGTGCTGGCCGACATCCACCAACTGGCCGTCGAGATGCGGCCGGAAGTGGTCATCATCAGCGGCCACGGCACTATCGAGGCTGCCGTCAAGGCCACCAAACTTGGCGCATACGATTTTCTGGAGAAGCCGCTTTCGCTCGACCGCACCCTGATCGTCATCAAAAACGCCGTCGAGGCCCGCCGTCTGCGCGCCGAGAATCTTGAATTCAAGCGCCAGTTCAACCTGAGTTCGGTGCTCACCGGTGAAAGCATTCCCGTGAAAGCGCTACGCCAGCAGATTCGCCTGATGGCGCCCACCAACGGCCGCGTGCTCATCTACGGCGAATCGGGTACCGGCAAGGAATTGATTGCCCGCGCCATTCACGCCGAGAGCCAGCGCCGCGACAGTGTCTTCCTCGAACTGAACTGCGCCGCCATTCCCGAGGCTTACATCGAGGCGGAACTTTTCGGTTACCGCTACAGCGCCCAGCCCGGCGGCCCCACGGAACAGCGAGGCACCCTGGAGCGCGCCGACGGGGGAACGCTTTTTCTGGATGAAGTGGGCGACATGAGCCTCAAGACGCAGGCCAAGGTGCTCTCCGCCCTGGACGACCAGCTCTTTACGCCCGTCGGCGGCACGCAACCGCTGCGCGTGGATGTGCGCCTCATCGCCTCCACCAACAAGGATCTCGAAGAGGAGATCGCCAAGGGCAACTTCCGCGAAGATCTATTCTATCGCCTGAATGTTGTTCCATTCCTGGTTCCGCCGCTCAGGGAGCGCAAGCAGGACATCCCGCTGCTGGCGCGCGAGTTTCTCGCCGAGTTCGGCCGCCAATACGGCCGTCCGCGCATGGAGATCGGCGACGAAGCCCTGGCCACGCTGGCGGAGTACCGTTGGCCGGGCAACGTGCGCGAGCTCAAGAATGTGATTGAGCGCGTGATGATCCTCAATCCACGCGTGCTGCGCATCGAACGCAAGCATCTTCCCCCGTTGACGCACAAAGCCGGCACCCGTTCCACGGAAGAGTTTTCGTCGCTGCAGCAGGCTCGTGACGCATATGAGCGCGAGTACATCCTCAAGAAGATTGAAGAGGCGCGCAATAACGTCAGCCATGCGGCGGAGCTGCTGGGCCTGGAGCGCAGCCACCTCTACAGGAAAATGAAGGCGCTTGGGATCGGCGTGCGGGAATAGGGACCGAAAGATCCCAGGCCTCAAAATCGAGACCTGGGGCCCGCCACGTTGTTCGGATGTCCAGAAGCGAACACAGATTTGCGAAAGCGGACAACGGGCGGTGCGGCGCGCAGAGAGGGCATGGGGCTATGGCCTTGGCGCTGAGTAGGTTAAGCGGTTCGCAACCCGCAAACACATTGGCTGCCAAATTGCCTTCACATTGTCGGTAAGAACCATGCACGGAGGCCCGCTATGGCGTACTTTGAACGGGTTCGCGATGTAATCTCAGGGCCGTTTAGCCCCGACATCATCCGGCAGCGCACCTCAACCGGATGGCAGATGGTTTCCATCGAATGGCGGCGCGAGCTGCCCGATTCCGAAGCTCCCACCGAAGGCGCTTTCAGCGAGGCCATCCCCTATGGGCTGCAGATCTCCGACGATTGCAAACGCCTGGAGGTCCACCCCGCCGAGCACCAGACTCTGATGCTGATGATGGAGTTGTTGGTGCAGGACTTCTCCTATTCCAGCATCGTGAGCGACCTGAATGAGAAGGGCTTTCGCATGCGCGACGGCCGCCCCTGGAGCCGCATCGCGGTCTTCAACATGATTCCGCGCCTCATCGAGGTGGGCCCGCGCTTCTTCAATTCCGACGAGTGGGAAAAGCGCCGGCAGAAGTTCTCGCGCGCAAAATCGCCCGAGGCGGCGTAAGTAAGGCGCTACGCGGCGGCGCTCTGCTTAAGCGGCTTCACCTTGGCGCGCTTCTTCCTGGAAGCAACCCACAGATCGCGCTGCGCCTGAAGACGAAGCCAGAAATCCGGATCGGTGTTGAAGGCTTCCGAGATGCGCAAAGCCATATCGGCAGAGATCCCGGCCCTGCCGTTCAGCACCCGCGAGAGCGCTGGCCGTGTCACCCCAAGATGCCGTGCGACCTCGGTCACAGTCCTGCCTTTAAGGTAATAGGCGAGGAGCCTTCCTGGATGGGGGGGTGTACATCTGCATGGCGTGATCTCCTTTCCTTAGTGGTATTCCTGATAATCGACGAGAATGGCGTCTTCCCCCTCGAAGGTAAACGTGAGCCGCCAATTTCCATTGACGCTGACCGCCCAATGACCGGCAAGTTCACCGCTTAAGGTGTGAAATTGCCACCCTGGAAACTTCATGTGTTCCGGATTTTTCGCGACGTTCAATGCGCCAAGTTGATTAAGGAGCTTCGCTGCATGACTAGGCTGGATTCCGGCCATGGAACCGGTCCGGAAAAACTTCTCGATCCCCTTATGCCGGAGACTTCGAATCATCCCGATAGCAGTGTACTGCGTAACGTCACGCTGCACAATAGCCTGGCGGTCATTTTTTGCCGGCACGCTGCCGCGTCTACTTGAGAATCGGCCCCAGCGATCCTGCGTTATCGCCCAACTGCGGGTCCACGCGAAAATCCCACACCGACTGGTTGATGTCCGACGCGGAAAGAATCTCTACCAGCGCGTACTCGCCGATCAGCAGCGTCTTCTGCGGCTGGATGCGCAGCCAATGCTTGCCCGGCAAGATCTCTACCTTGGCCGGAATCACATCCTCATCCTGGGTCACCGTGCCGGTCGGGCTCATGTGGATGGCCCCCACAATGCGCATAGCCTGGCGCTCATTGACGCGCACAATGGCAAACCCCGATGTGGTTGAATGCGCGCCGTGCTTGTGGGTAGATCTATCGACTGCGCCCCGGGTGTCGACCGTCATGGCGTGCGACACCACCTGCTGCGCATCGTCAGGCGCGTTAAGCGATAGATAGATGGCCGGATCGTTCACGTGCAGATGAATTTTGGCATGGGCTCCGTCCAGTTCAAGACGCGCTCGGGCGCCGGCCAGGGGGTTCAGCGTGTTCAGCCCGTTTTTGCTTTTCGTGTTTGCGTTCAGCTCCGTCGGCAACAGTTCCACCAGTTCCGGAGTACCCTGATAGGTGTCGAGCGCAAAGACTCCGTTCTCATCGGGCAATTCCAGTCCACTGGCTACCTCGGGCATGCGCGCTTTCACCTGGTCGCGCTCGGCCGCTTCTTCCTTGTCAATGTCCTCGGCCTCTTTCATGGCCGGCGAAGGAACCTCCGCTGCGTTGGCATGATCGCGCTCCCACTTGCGCGTCGCATCCCAGTCCACCAGGCTCTCCGGCAGCTCCTCCCAATCGCCGCCCCGCTCCAGCGAGATGTAGCGCACCCGGTCGCCCACAATCTCATATTTGCGCACCAACTGGTAGGTGCCGTCCTTCAGGATGAGGCGGTGGTTGGTAGCCATGCCCGGCGCGTCGGGCTTCAGGGGAAGCGTCTTCTGGGCGTGCGCTCCCGCGGCGGTCGCCGCCAGCAGCAGCACCGCCAGGCCGGCCATCGACATGGTCCGAAAGAGACGCAAACGAGACATAGCTAGACAGTTTAGACGAGCGGGGCGCGCCAACGTTGTCTCGCCCGCTGCGTCGAAAACCTGGAGGCGCTTGTAACCGTCGGCGAAACTCCCGCAACGAGCTTTGTGTATCCTTAATACAGGGGCCATCTGTCTAACTCCGCGCGCCCTGACGGCAAAGATTACGTTGAATTTCCAGGGACGACTGGAGTTGGGGGCTGACTCCCTGCCGGTCCCCAATTGACACGTGGATCGCGTCAGTTTTGCCGCTCGTCCTCCGGCATTCATCTCTGGTTGCCCTTTTGGAGCGTTTCCTCCTCGGTTGGGGCGCCAAAAACCTGCCGCAAACCGCCGCCGCGCGGGTCCAAACCGCCGCTAAAAAACCTCTTTTCTTCCCTCCCAATCTCTGCCATACTTGATTGTGCCCATCAGGTACGTCCAATCCAACCATTCAAATGTGAGGTTGCATCGATGTCGGCAAAGTATGTCTTTGTGACGGGCGGAGTTGTGTCCAGTTTAGGCAAGGGTCTGGCGGCTGCTTCCATCGGCTGCCTGCTTGAGAGCCGCGGCCTGCGGGTCAACCTGATGAAATTCGATCCCTACCTCAACGTCGATCCGGGCACCATGTCGCCCTTCCAGCATGGCGAGGTTTTTGTCACCGACGATGGCGCCGAGACCGACCTCGACCTGGGCCACTACGAGCGCTTCACCCACGCTCCGCTCTCTCGCGACAACAATCTCACCACCGGCCGCATCTACGAACAGATCATCCTCAAGGAGCGGCGCGGCGACTATCTCGGCAAGACGGTCCAGGTCATTCCCCACGTGACCAACGAGATCAAGAACGCCATGCGCAAGGTTTCGGCGAACGGCGCCGACGTAACCATCGTGGAGATCGGCGGCACGGTTGGCGATATCGAGTCACTCCCTTTTCTTGAAGCCATCCGCCAGATGCGCCAGGAACTGGGCCGCGAAAACACGGTCTTTGTTCACCTCACGCTGGTGCCGTGGATCGCCGCCGCGCAGGAGTTGAAGACCAAGCCCACGCAGCACTCCGTCAAGGAGCTGCTGTCGATCGGGATCCAGGCCGACGTGCTGCTCTGCCGCTGCGACCGCAACCTGAGCCGTGAGATGAAACAGAAGATTGCCGCGTTCTGCAACGTGGAAGAGCGCGCCGTGATCGCCGCCAAGGATGTGCCTTCCATCTATGAAGTGCCGCTCGGTTTTGCCCTCGAAGGCGTGGACTCGCTCATCTTGAAGTATCTTCACAAAGAAGCGCCGGAGGCCAACCTCGCTGACTGGAAGGAACTGGTCGAACGCTGCCACCACCCCAAAGACGATGTCTCCATCGCAATCGTGGGCAAGTATGTGGAGTACGAAGACAGTTATAAGTCACTTAAGGAAGCGCTGGTCCACGGAGCGCTGTCGCAAAACCTCAAACTCAACGTAACATGGATCGAGGCAGAAGGACTGGAATCGAAAACTCCCGAAGACCGGAGTTATGAGGCCCAGTTAGAAGGATTCGACGGCATTCTCGTCCCCGGCGGCTTCGGCAAACGCGGCATCGAGGGCATGTTGAACGCCATCCGCTACGCCCGCGAACACCAGGTTCCCTACTTCGGCATTTGCCTTGGCATGCAGACTGCCTGCATCGAGTTTGCCCGCAACGTCTGCGGATTGAAAGACGCCAATTCGAGCGAGTTCGACCCTGCCACGCAGCATCGCGTTATCTACAAACTGCGCGAGTTGCTGGGTGTGGAAGAGATGGGCGGCACCATGCGATTGGGAGCCTGGACCTGCATTCTGCAGGAGGATTCGCTGGCCGCCAGAGCCTACGGCGGAGCCACCGAGATCAGCGAGCGCCATCGCCACCGCTACGAGTTCAACCGCGAGTATGAGGCCCTGCTCATTGGCGGCGGCCTGCGACTAAGCGGCACCACACCCGACTCGACTTATGTTGAGATCGTCGAGTTACCCGGCCATCCTTTCTTCCTGGGCTGCCAGTTCCATCCGGAGTTCAAGTCCAAGCCGCTGGAACCGCATCCGCTGTTCCGGGAGTTTATTACTGCGAGTTACAAGAACCGCACGAGCCAGAATGCGGAGAAGATGAATTCCGTCACAACGGTTCGGTAAGTTTCGCGGAAAGCGGATGAGACGATGCCCCATAGCTGTATCGATCTGGAGAGCCAAAGAGGTTAGTTGAGCAACACCGCCCCCTTCACCCTCCCGGCCAGCGCCCGGTCGAAAGTAATCAGCGGCACGCCCACTGCGAAACTGAAGGCTGCCAGATACCCATCGGCCCACTCTTTGGGCGAAGGGGAATCGGAGGAACTGCGCAAGCGCAGAGCAGCTTCCAGGCTGGCCGGTTCTTCGGAGAACACAGCATCTCCCGAAGCGATCCACTCATCGTAGACGGTCCAACAGCCACGCTGGGATAGCGTATCTTCGCCAAGGATAGCCTCAGTGCTAAGAAGTCGAAAAAGGCTTAGCTGCGTCTGCCGGCAAAATACCAGGATTGGAGGGGGATCGGAAGACCCGTACCAACGGTCTGCGGCTTCATGATGGATATGTGCGGGGTAGTTGAGCGCTAGCCACACGTTCACATCAGGGAAAGCCGATGAGATCATAGATTTGCTCATTACTGATTACGAGTTTGTCCTTGCGCTTCGAGGCAATAACTGGATGCTTGAGCCGCCTGACTGACCTAGTGGCCTCAGGCACGCCGTCCAATTCCTTATCGATGCCGCGCAATACGATCTGCCGGACAGAGGTCCCCTCATGCGCCGCTTTGGTCTTCAATCGGCGGTATTTAGTGTCAGGGATGTCCAGCGTCGTGCGCATAGCAGGAATGTACCATATTTATGGATGTTTTGTCGCAAGTCCGTTGGCTACCCATCAGAGTAAAATCGCCTTCGTGAGCAACTCCTTTGAAATCGGCCCGGTGCGCGTGGGCGCGGGACAGCTATTTCTCATCGCGGGTCCGTGCGTCATCGAGTCCGAAGCCCACGTGCGCACCATCGCCGACGCTCTTCAACGCATCACGACCGACCTGGCGATCCCGTTTATTTTCAAGGCCAGCTACGACAAAGCCAACCGCACCAGCGTGAAGAGCTTTCGCGGGCCAGGGCTCATTGAGGGCACGCGGATTCTGGGACGGCTGGCCAGGGAGTCGGGCCTGCCGGTCCTGACCGACGTCCACGAACCGGGCCACTGCGCCATCGCCGCCGAGGCCGTCGACGTGCTGCAGATTCCGGCGTTCCTTTGCCGCCAGACCGACCTGCTGGTGGCCGCGGGCAAGACCGGTCGCGCGGTGAACATCAAGAAGGGCCAGTTCGTGGCCCCCTGGGACATGGCCCATCCGGTCGAGAAGGTCCGATCCACGGGCAATGAGCGGGTGTTCCTGACCGAGCGCGGAGCCAGCTTCGGCTACAACACGCTGGTGGTCGATTACCGCTCGCTGCCGGTGATGCGGGGCTTCGCGCCGGTGGTCTTTGACGGCACCCACTCTGTGCAGCAGCCCTCGGCCGCAAACGGCGTCAGCGGCGGCCAGCCGGAGTTTATTCCGCTGCTCGCCCGCGCCGCAGTCGCCGCCGGCATTGATGGGCTGTTCCTTGAAGTGCACAACGACCCGGCACACGCCAAATCCGACGGCGCCAACGCGCTCGACCTGAAGCTTCTGAAGCCGCTGCTGGAGAGGCTGCTGGCGATTCATCAGGCGGCCGGCTAACGAGCTAAGGGCCAGCTCGCCTCACTTGCGAGGGTCGGTGCCTAAGTGCCGAACACCAAGGTCGCGAGCTGCTTCATACGGCGCGAATCTCCATGGTTTTTCCCAGCGCTTTCAGGGCGACGGCGATGCCGTCGATCTTGGAGGCGTGGCGAATGTTTGTCAGGCGGTTGACTTCCTGCGGAGTTACCCTTAATCGCCGGGCCAGCTCCGCCGGGCGAATCTTCTGCGCGATCATTTCGTTCAGCAGCAGAACTTTCGCGGCGACGCTGACCGGCAGCTCAACTAGCTGTTGGCCCCGTCTGCGCCGGGACGGAGCGGGAATCTGCCGCCCCGATTCGATGTAGTAGTCGAGAGCCGATTCAAGCACATCCGCGGCGTGACGGAGCGCGTCTTCTTCATCTTCGCCCTGCGTGATCGCTTCAGGAATGTCGGGGAAAGTTACCACGAACCCGCCTTCCTCGGCGGGTTCAAAATGTGCCGGGTAAGCCAACATATCGCTCCTCCATCATTTCAGTCCGAGTTGCTTCTTTATGCCCTGCACAAGGCCCGTCTTGAGTTCCTTGCTGTGCATGGGCAAGTAAGAGACCTTCCCTTTCAACTCAACGCGAAGGTGCGAACCCTTGGCAGGTTCGAACGTCGCGCCTTGAGCCGCCAGCCACCGCTTGAACTCGCTGCTCTTCACGATTCAAATATAAGCAATTTTGCTTATAAAGTCTATGGAGTAATACACGGGGCGAGTAACGACTATGCGCATCAGCCGCCCGGTGTACTCCTTCGAATTCGCCAATCTACTGGCCTCCGGCGTGCGCCTTAATGACCTCGTCGAGATAGTCGGGCTTCGCATCGTCCCGCATCAGGTGCGGATAACGGTCGCCGCCGTGGTAGTTGATGGTGGAGGTCTGGAAGTAGTCGTCCACTACGACCAGCAGCGTGATCGGCTTGGTGGTATCCTTGGCCTCTTTGATCGCGTCCTCAAGCAAATCCTGCGTGTATAGGCGGCCATTCACGCCGATCACTTTCATGCCTGAAGAGACGCCTGCCTCGAACGCCGGGCCTCCGAAGATGGAATCGCTGACCACGCCGTCGTTTCCGAGCTGCAGGCCGATGGAATAAATGTCTCCCGGATTGCCGCGGCGTCCTGCAAGTTTCGAGGGCTCTCCGTTAAACGTCACTTTCCAGCCGCTGTTTTCAATGCCTCCCACCGGCGCATTCGCTGAGGTGGAATCCAGCCTTTCATGGAAGAAGCCGGCCCAGTCGAACGGCGCAACCGCGTTCAGTGCGGCCACCAATTCTTCGAAGGTATAGGTCTTCACCTCCGGACCGTTGTTGGGGCCGCCGTGAAACGCCTGGCAGAAATCGTCAATCGATTTCTGGCCGTGGCTTTCTCGGTGAATTATCGTCGCCACCTCAAGCCACAGCAGATCGCCCTCGTCGTAGTAATCCGTGCCGCGACGCCAGCTCATCCAGCCGCCTCTTCCGAAACCCAGGCCGGGCTCTCCGCTGGCGGTATCGAGCAGGGGACGCCAGGTACGGCCGGGGCGTCCCGGACCAAGCGCGGCGGCGATGCTGGCCAGGTACTCGTGGTATTGATCGTGTGTCCACAAGCCGCTGCGCGCGGCCAGCATCGGTCCCAGAAAATCCGTGAGCCCCTCGTATCCCCACAGCAGATCCGTCTTCATCGGCTCTTCGTAATAGGGAACCATCAAATCAGCGGGGCGGCGAAACTTCCCGTTCCATGAGTGGACGAATTCGTGCGCCAGCAACCCGCCCAGCGACATGCCCGCGCTGGGCAGCAGCAACGCGCGCTCCGGCAGGCGGCTGTCGTTCGATTCGTGATGCTCCAGGCCAAAGTGCGCCACATGATCGCTTAGGGTAAACAGGAAATGATAGTCGCGATAATGGCGCGCGCCAAAAAGCTTGCCCGACTCGGCGACCAGGCTGGTCATCGCCTTTTGAATTTCGGGACTCATGGCCAGAGCGGCTTCGCTGTCCGCCACCATATCGATTTCGTGGTGGATCGGCTCGCCCGGCGGCGTCAGGTCGATGGCCCGATAAAATTCGCCGGTAATGACGGGTGAATCGACAAGCAGATCGAGAGAAATCGGTTTGAAGGCCACTTGATTGCCGGATTGATTGGCCACTGGAAGCGCAGAGCCGAACTTCCAGCCTTCCGGCATGATGAGCTTGGCTTCATAGCTCAACTGCTCCGCGGGAGTGCCCGCCGGGTAAAGCACAACGTCATTCCATTCCAGCACCATCAGCTTGTCCGTCGCTGAGTAGCCGTCAGGTTCAATGAAGTCGTATTGAGCGTCGAGATGGCTCACGCCGGCGGGGATGTCCAGGTGGAAGGTAAACACATCCAGCAGATCGCGCTTCCAGGGAATGATCTTCCCGCCCGCCTCGAATCTGAGCCCCGTCAGGCTTGAGATAGGTCCGTTGGGCCCATGCTCGCCGGGAATCCATTTTGGATAGTAGAGCGTAAGAGGCCCGGGCTTCACCGCCATGCCCAGTTGGGCGTGCAGCAGCTTTTGCGGCGTCTTGGTTGCATCGACGGTGAGCGAAATCGTTGGCCCGGCAAGCGCGGGCGCGGCAGACGCGGCCAGCGCAATGACCAAAGCCAGACATACGAACAGGCGAACACGGCACGGGGACATTCGAATACTCCTTATGCAAAATGGAAAAACTTCGACCCGTGCATCATACCTTCAAGGGGCATCGATGTTGAAAGGCGGTAAACTGCGCGGGAAAGAGTCCGACCCCTTGCACGTTCCTCGGGGGCTAAAGCCCGCGCGAATTTATGGAATTTGATTTACCTTTCGACTGCGCTCAGGGCAGGCTCTTGAAGCCCGTACCCTTCAAACCAGCCCACCGCCGCAATGTGCAACTCTCAACTCCGCCTGATAGCATCTCTCCATGTTTCGCATGCCTCTTCCAAACTCTCTTCGAGCTCCCTTGATTGCTGCCACAGCCCTGCTGCTGGGCACGGTATTGACACCATCCAACGCACGGTCGCAGAGCGCGCCACCGGCCGCGGCGCCAGATCGCGCGCATGTTGACGATGTGCTCAAAGGCCTCAATCGCGGCCACTCCGTAGGTCAGGTCGCGGTGTCGCCCGATGGCAAGCATCTGGCCTGGGTGCAGCCCTCGCGCGAGGGGGCCGAGATTCGCATTGCCTCTCTGAACGACGTGGCCAAAAGCGAGCGGATCACTGCCGCCGCCAAGCCCGATCAGCACTGCCGCGAAGGCGAACTCGCCTGGGAGCCGGACTCGAAGGCTCTGGCTTTCTTTTCCGATTGCGCCCGGCCGGGTGATCAAACCGACCTGTATCTCTCTCACCTCGACAACAACCTGGCGCGGCGCCTTACCAACTTGAAGGGCTACGTCGAGGCGCCCGCCTTCTCGCCGGACGGAACCAAAGTGGCCTTTCTTTACGTGGAAGGCGCCACGCGCCGCGCCGGGGCGCTGGCCGCGATGAAGCCGCCCTCCGGAGTCATCGGGGAAGAAGGCGTCGAAGTGCAGCGAGTGGCCGTCGCGGCGGTCGATGCGACTGCGCCCGCGGCCCCAACGCTCGCCACCCCAGCCAATCTTCATGTGTATGAATTCGACTGGTCGCCGGATTCCAAATCTCTCGCCTACGTGGCAGCCGATCCGCCCGGAGAAAACAACTGGTGGGTGGCCAAGCTCTACACGCAGGCGCTGAACGACGCGCCCAAAGCCATTCTCGCGCCCTCTGACGTCTCCGGTACTCTCCACGGCCTGCAGATCGCCGTCCCCCGCTGGTCGCCGGACGGCAAGTCGATCGCCTTCATCGGCGGCCTGATGAGCGACCAGGGCGCGACGGGCGGCGACGTCTGGCTCGTTTCCTCCAATGGCGGCCAGCCGGTCGACTTGACCGCCAAACGTCCCACCTCGCCGGCCTGGATCGTGTGGGACGGCAACGACCACATCTATGTCAGCGAACTGGCCGGCGGCAACTGCCAGCTCATCCGCCTGCATCTGGATGGTGACCAAAGCGGGCCGGGCGTGCGCACGACATTTGGCGCCCCGGTCTTCAGCATTCCCGGCAGCGTAGGTGACGGGCGCATGGAATTGAGTCTTTCTTCCACCGCCGATCCCGCGCTGTTCGTCTTTCGCGCCAGCACCTTCGACCATCCCATGGAAATCTATGAGGCCAAACCCGGCAACACGATGACCGCCGGCCTGGAAGGCGTGATGCAGCTCTCGCATTTCAACGATGGAATCGAGCCGGCCTGGGGCAAATCGGTTTCGCTCGCCTGGAACAGCGACAAATTTCACGTGCAGGGCTGGCTGATGCTGCCCAAAGACTACGATCCGACAAAGAAGTATCCGCTCATTGTGGAGGTGCACGGAGGCCCGGCGTCGGCAGTCATCGCCCATTGGGGCGGTGGCGGCGGACTCAGTCCCACCGCTTTTTCCGCGCTGGGATATTTCGTGCTGCAGCCCAATCCGCGCGGCAGCTACGGCCAGGGCGAGGAGTTTACCCAGGCCAACCGCGAGGACTTCGGCTACGGCGACCTGCGCGACATTCTTGCCGGCGTGGATGCGGTCGAGGCCAAGTATCCCGTTGACCGCAACCGCGTGGGCCTCACCGGCTGGAGCTACGGCGGATTCATGAGCATGTTTGCCGTTACCCAGACGCAGCGCTTCAAAGCGGCCGTGGCCGGGGCCGGCATCTCCGACTGGCAGAGCTACTATGGCGAGAACTCCATCGACCAATGGATGATTCCCTACTTTGGCGCTTCGGTCTACGATGATCCAAAGGTCTACGCCAAAAGCTCAGCCATCGACTTCATCAAAAACGTGCGCACGCCTACGCTGGTGGTGGTGGGCGATCGGGACGGCGAGTGTCCCGCGCCGCAGTCCTATGAGTTCTGGCACGCGCTGCGCGATGAGCACGTGGCCACGCAACTGGTGGTTTATCCCAACGAGGGCCACGGGTTTGTGGACCCCGCCCACCGCCGCGACGTGATGGACCGGGCCGTGGACTGGTTTGCCCACTATATGCCGCCGGGAGAGTAGCCGGACCAACCCCCCGCTGCACATGCTCGCCATCGCCGCGCGGCGGAGTCTATGGGAGCAGGGACAGGTGCAGGGGAAGGGCCGGCGGCCTGCAGGCCAGCGATGAGTTGCGGACCGCTCCGCCCTGATACACTTTTCCTTGGAGTTCCGAAACAGGTTTCACCGGCCGGCCGCACGCAAGAGCGTAAAGCCGCGTCCGGTCAATTGAGCGGATTTCACCGGCCGCAGGCCAGCCCTGTGGTCACGTTGACTCTCCGCTGGCGAGTGTTTGTTTTGATTTCCGCGGTCTTGCCGGCAACCTGCAAGGGAGTTTTTCTCTCCGCGGGCCTGGGACCTGAGGTCCAGGTTGCCGCAATAGAAGAAAGAGCCGCTCAGGACAAGTTGCTCATGACTACGGCGATTGAAGAGTCGCTATAACTGAAGATTCTTTACGGATTCGGAGAGACCGTTCCGCAGTTCGAAGCGGCGGGGCGGGGAGGATTCATGCGGCGGTTTCTGACGCTTGTTTGTTTGTTGTGCGTGGCCCTTCCGGCCGGCATTTCGGTAACTGGATGCTATCGCAACCCGGGCGCGAACTATTGCAACGGCCTGGGCTATGGGCTGAAAATCACCGACGTGCAGTCCATCACGCTGAAGCCCGCGACCACAGGCATCTCGATGGCATGGGGGCAGACGCTGCAGATCGGCACGCCCACTGCCACGACCTGCAAGGGAACCCCGGCCGGCGTCGGCACTTACACCTACGGCACCACCAACAACCAGGTGGTCGACATCTCGCCCGGCGGCAGCATGTGCGCCGGAACCTGGAACCGGAATACCGGCGGCGGCATCGCCAATTACACCATCTGCAACATTCCCAGTCCGCTGCCCGTGACCGGCGGCTTGCCCTACTCGTCGGCTTATGTCACAGCTTCTGCCCAGTCTGTCACCTCCAATCCAGTCGAAGTCTACGTGCATGCCCAGGTGACCTCCGTCAGCCTTGTCACTCTTCCCTTGTCGGGGACGTCGCAACAGTGTTTCTCGCAGAATACCCAGGCCACGCTCGATGCGCAGGCTTGTTTCGTGGGCAGCAACAACGTCCAGCAGGTGCTGTGCGCGCCGCCTTCCGTGACCGCCAACTATGCGTGCGCCGGGGGGTTGCCGGCCGGCGTGACCTCGGTTCCCGATTGCACATCGGTGATCGGCACTCTCAACTACCTTGTGGGCACCCCCTCGATCGCCTCCATTCAAACCAATACCACTTCAAACCAGGTGACCATCACCGCTGAGCAGCCCGGCACCACCACGATCCTCGCTTCGGTGGCCGGCGGAGCTTCGTCGGCCGGTTACTTCTCCACCTGCCCGCCGAAGTCGATCAAAGTGACTCTGGCGAATGGAGAAATCACCGGTACGGTCACCGAAGGCGTGACCCAGAGCCTGACCACCACCGTCCTCGACACCAACGATAATCCCATCACCGGACTGACGCTGGACTACCAGTCGACCAACCCCATCGATATCTCTGCATCCAGCAGTGGAAGCATCACCACCAACTTTCCCAGCGTTGCTTCGGTCTTCGCCGTCTGTCAGCCGACCACGTGCAACCCGGCTCCGATCAATGAAACCGGGTTGTACGGAACGGGTCTTTCCCTTAGCTCGAATCCTGTCACCATCACCACTCCAGGCACGGCCAGCGATTTCATCTGGTTCGCGGCGCCCGGCCAGTCGCAATACTTTGTTCCGGTGGAGCTGCTCACAGGCACGCTGGGTTCCAACGTGCGCCTGCCCTATGTGCCGAATTCCATGGTCATGGACAGGCTGGGCACCAACCTGTTCTTCGGTTCGTCGCACGAGTTGATGGTCTTCAGCACCACTTCCGATTTGCTCACCAAGGGCGACCCCAACGCCCCTGGAGTGGTGCTGGCGGCGGCGCCCAATGATCAGACCTTGCTGATCAACGATCCGGTTCGGCAGGTCTTCTACATTTACAACGTAACTTCCGGAGTGACGGGCACCTTCGGCGGCCTGGGGAGCGCAGCCGCGTTCACTCCCGATTCAAAAACGCTCTACATCACTGACAGCGCGGCCCTCGGCGCCGGCCACACCGATACGCTCTACGTCTACAACGCCAACACCGGATGGACCACCTCGAGCTTGAGCGCAACCGGCGGCGCAACCAATCTGGCCATCACCATCCCCGGCGTGGGCGCGTACCTCAGCGGCAACCCCACGGTGGCGCACACGTGGTGCCCGGCGGGCACGGTTTCCAATACCGCGAGCATGATCTTCTATCCCCAGGGCGATCTGGTCAGCACCCCGACCGACGTGCTGGCAGCCACCTCGGGTGGCAACCACATTCTGGGCGCGGCGCTGAACGGCGGCAATCCCACCCTCTCCGATATCGGAGTGCAGATTCCCGATCAGCAGTGCCCGGGTGCGGGGTCGAATACGCTCACGCCGCTCACCATCAACCACACCCTCAATGTGGCGCCGCTCAGCGGGGTTACGGCTGCCGCCGCGATCAATCAGGTGATTGCCGGATCTTTCCCGCAGGTTGCATCCTCGCCGAGTGCGCCCACCAGCCTGGCCTTCGTTACCTATAGCGGGTCCACTCCCGGCGCCTTGCTGCCCTACTATATTCCGGCCCCTGGCGGCGCCGCGGGCACGGTCAACTATGTCACCCTCGCCGGCGGTGCGGCTGTTACGGCTCCCATCGCGGGCGCCTTCAGCCCAGACAACACCCTGTTCTTTGTCTCCACCGCTGGCGACAATCAGGTTCACTACATCAGCATCCCCACCTCACCCACGGGAGCGCCCAAAGACATCCAGCAGATCAGCCCCAACCTGCCGGCATGCACACCGATCTCCGCCGGCGGAAACGATCTGGGCTGCGTGTTTTCGGGCACCGGAACCGTTGTCCCCGCGACGTCGATCTGGGTGAAGCCGCGCTCGACCACCTAGCGGCTAGCTCGTTGGTTTGCAATCTACAAAGGTCGGCCCCGCGCCGGCCTTTCCTCTGCATCGATTCAACGCGGCGTGAAAATCTGAGTCGCCCCCGCACGATAGAATCAAAGCATGATCAAGGGGATTTCCTTTCTTCGTCCTGCCGGAAGCGCAGCCGTCTTTGACCGGCTTGCGAGCTTTTTTTCGGCGCTGGGATTCGCTCCCGGCAAGGGGTGGGAAGAAGAGAATAGTCGAGGAGCTTCATTTCTGGCTCCGCTCGGCAACCTGGAGTTTGTCGACGGCCAGTTTCCCTCCTGCGCCGATGTGCTGGTAGAAGTGACCGCGCTCGACGCCGTCCACCAGGCCGCAGAAGTCTGGATTCGCGCTCAAGGGAAGGATGCGGCCGCAGCGCGCCTGGAGCCGATCCTGGGGCCGATCAAGGAGACGCATTGGAAGTCGCGCATCTTCACCGTGGAACCGGCGCCGGGCTTCGCGTTCTCTTTTTGGTCCTGGTCTGACCCGCTCAAGGGCAAGCCGGTGGCCATCGAAGGCGATTTGTCCGCGGCCGGAATGCGCTTTGCGCTGGTGGTGGCGCGCTGGAACGCCGTAATCACCGAGCGGCTTCTCGAGGGCGCGCTGGACGCCCTGTTGCGCAGCGGCGCTAACCGCGCTGATATTGAAATCATCCGCGTTCCCGGCGCATGGGAGATTCCCGCCGCCGCCCGCGCGCGCGCCAACCTTGGCAGCCTTGAGGCGGGAAACATCGACGCAATCGTGACCCTCGGCTGCCTGCTGCGCGGTGAAACCGCCCACTACGAAGCCATTTATAACGAGGTTGCCCGCGGCATCGGCCAGTCGCAGCAGGAGACCGGCATTCCCCACAGCTTTGGCGTGCTGACCTGTGAAACTTTGGAACAGGCGCTTGATCGCGCCGGCATCAAGGCCGGCAACAAAGGCTTTGAGGCAGCATTGGCGGCCATCGAGATGGTCAGCCTGCATCGCAAACTGCTGCAAGCGACTGCGCCCGCGCAAGGCGGCACGGCTTGACCGCCGGCCCTCATCACACGTCCGGGCGGCGCAAATCGCGCGAGCTGGCCATGCAGATGCTTTTTCAGGCCGACGTCGGCAAGCAGACACCGGACCAGGTCCGCGCCACTTTCTGGAAGGCCGGTGACGAGGTCGAGCCCGAAGTTCGTGGCTTCGCCGAAGACCTATTCCGCGTGGCCATCGCCCATCAGGAAAAGATTGACGAATTGCTGGTGGCCAACTCCAAACACTGGCGGCTGGAGCGCATGCCCGCCGTCGATCGCAACCTGCTGCGCATGGCCGTGGGGGAGATGCTGGGATTCAAGGGCACGCCCTTCCCCATCGTCATCAACGAAGCGCTCGAAATCGGCCGCCGCTACTCCGCTCCCGAGTCCATCAACTTCCTCAACGGCATGTTAGACTCGATCGCCCACAGCCTGATCCCCAAGTGATGGCCTTTGCATCGCGAACTTGGATGTAGATCGGCCGCGCCTGTTCCCAACGTGGTTCCATGCACCGGTAACTGGGCGTTCGTGCGCCTTTTCGCAAGTCGCGTCCTGCTATCCTTGATGAGTGATTCGGCGACACGTGATTCAGCACTTCAATTGCAAGGGAATTCTGTGCCTGGCGCTGCTGCTTCCGGTGGCCTTGGTGGCTTGCCACAAAGAAGAGCAGGCCGTGGCCAACGTAGCTCAGGGCGCGGTGAACGCGCAGCAAAAAGCCCAGGCCGCCGCCAGCGAGATTGATCAGCAGCGGGCTCATTTAGCCAACATTCCGCTGCCCACAAAGAGCTTGTATGTCGATGTGCACGAGCCCGGCGCGTGGAAGAATCCTTTTCTCTCCGTCGACGTCGACTACCTCACCCTGCGCGTCACCATGGTCGATGCCAACCCCAGCGCCGTGGGCCAGGGAACCATCCTGCGTCCCGAGTCCGCGCGCCGCCAGGAGATCCAGGTGCGCCCTGCCGACTTGCCGGAAGCACTCATCGCGCTGCCCCCTGGCGCGTGGCGTTACGGCCGCGTAGTGGCCGTCGCCGAGTCGCCGCTGGCCAGCCGCAAAGACCGCCCCAAGGTCCGGCGCATTGTCGAAGCCACCATCCAGCGCCTCAACGATCTGGGCATTGTGGTCGAAGAATGGCCCGCCCGGTAGCGCCGACTCGGCCGCGCTATCATTCCCCGTGAGCAATTCTCCTTTCACAGTTCTCCTCAATCAGCCGCCGCTGGAGCATGAGCATTTTGCCGCGCATCGCGAACTCGAAGCGCTGCTCAAATCGACCGTCCGCGGCGAGGTCCACTTCGATCTCGGTTCCCGCGCTCTCTACGCCGCAGACGCTTCCAACTACCGCCAGCTTCCCGTGGGCGTAGTGCTGCCCCGCGATGCCGCCGATGTAGAGGCGGCTTTGGCCGCCTGCCGCGCCACCGGAGCTGCCGTGCTGCCGCGCGGCGCAGGCACCAGCCTCTCCGGCCAAACCGCCAACGTCGCGGTGGTGTTCGATTACTCCCGCTACATGAACGCGCTCACCTCGATCGACCCCGCCGCCAAACTGGCCGTCGTCGAACCCGGCATCGTGCTCGACCGCCTGCGCGAAGCCGCCGAGCTGCATCACCTGACGTACGCCCCTGATCCCGCGACTCACAGCCGCTGCACCCTTGGCGGCATGATCGGCAACAATAGTTGCGGCGTCCACGGCCTGCTGGGCGGCAAGACTGTGGACAACGTCCAGTCCCTCGACATCGTGCTCTACGAGGGCACGCGCATGGTTGTCGGCCCCACCTCCGCCGGCCAGCTCGCGGCGATGATCCATGCGGGCGGCCGCGTGGGCCAAATCTACGCAGCCCTCGCGGCGCTCCGCGATCGTTACGCCGATCTCATCCGCAAGAAATTCCCCCGCATCCCGCGGCGCGTTGCGGGCTACAACCTCGACGAACTGCTCCCGGAGAACGGCTTCCATCTCGCCCGCGCGCTGGTCGGGTCGGAAGGTACCTGCGCCAACATCGTCTCCGCCACTCTCAACCTCACCGCCAGCCCGCCCTTCCGCGCGCTTACCGTGCTTGCCTTCCCCGACGCATTCCTGGCCGCCGATGTGGTGCCGCGCGTCCTCGAATTCGGGCCCATTGGCCTGGAGGGCTTTGACGGGCTGCTGCTGGAGTTCATGCGCCGCAAACAGCTGCCCGTCGATGTCGATCTGCTTCCACCGGGCGGCGGCTTTCTGCTGGTTGAGATGGGCGCGTGGACAGAAGCCGAGGCCCAATCGCAGGCTGAAGCCCTCGTTCGCGCCGCGCAGGGCTGGCCTGAGGCCCCTACCGCCCGCACCTACAATGCCACGGACGCCGCCCGCGTCTGGCGCGTGCGCGAATCCGCTCTCGGCGCAACCGTCTTCGTGCCCGGCGAGCCCGAAGGCTGGGAGGGATGGGAAGACGCCGGCCTTCCCCCCGTGCATCTAGGCGCTTACCTGCGCCGGCTCTTCGCGCTCATGGGCGAGTACGGCTACCGCAGCGCGCTTTACGGCCACTTCGGCCAGGGCTGCGTCCATCTCCGCATCAATTTCGACTTCCGCAGCATCGAGGGCCTGCGCCGTTTCCGCGAGTTTCTTGACCGCGCTACCGACCTGGTCCTGAGCCTTGGCGGTTCCATCTCCGGCGAGCACGGCGACGGACAGGCCCGCGCCGCGTTGCTGCCTAAAATGTTTGGCCCCGAGCTCATCCAGGCATTTCGCGAGTTCAAAGCCATCTGGGACCCCGATAACAGGATGAATCCCGGCAAGCTGTCCGATGCTGTTCGCGTTTATGACCCTGTGGAAAACCTTCGCTATTTGCCGCCCTCGCCCCCTGGGACTGCCCCAAAACCGGTGAACTACTTTGCATTTGCCGCCGACGGCGGCTCCCTTGAACGCGCTACCGAGCGCTGCGTGGGGGTGGGCGCATGCCGCAAGACCGATGGCGGCGTGATGTGCCCCAGCTACCGCGCCACCGGCCAGGAGCAGCACTCGACGCGCGGTCGCGCCCGCCTGCTCTGGGAGACGCTCGCCGGCGCACTGCAAAGTGAAGGTTTCCAGAGCCAGTCCGTCGATGAAGCGCTCTCCCTGTGCCTCAGTTGCAAGGCCTGCAAGACGGAATGTCCCGTCCAGGTGGACATGGCGGCTTACAAAGCGGAGTTCCTGGCCCATCGTTACAAGGGCCGCATTCGCCCGCTCCACCACTACATCTTCGGCTTTGCAGACCGTCTCGCCCGATGGGGATCGCACACGCCCGCCCTCACTAACGCGCTGCTCACTGGCCCAGTCACCAGCCCGCTCATCAAGCGCATCGCCGGCGTAGCCCAACCGCGCCAACTCCCGCGGCTCGCGCCTCAAAACTACCTAGGGGCAAGAGCCTCCGCTTCCGGCAAGCGCGATGCCGCACGGCCCGAAGGGCAGTTGGCAGCACCGCAGGTGCCGGGCGCCCCATCCTTTCCGCGTCCTTCTGCGGAAAGGGTGGGAACCCACGAATCTCAGCAGGTGCTGCTCTGGCCCGACACCTGGAACAACTACTACCACCCGCAAATTCTCTCTGCCGCCGAAACCGTTCTCACCCAGGCCGGCTTCCGCGTAGAAACTCCTCAAGGCCACGTCTGCTGCGGCCGCCCGCTTTACGACTTCGGTTTTCTCAACGCCGCCCGCGCCTATCTGGCCAAGGTCCTCGACCGCATGGCCCCGCAAATCGATGCCGGCCTCCCCTTCATCTTTCTCGAACCGAGCTGCGCCAGCGTCTTCAAGGATGAGCTGCTCGAATTGCACTCCAGTGGTCCTTTTGCCGCACGGGCCCAACGACTCAGCCGCCAGGTCTGGCTGCTGGCCGACTGGCTGGCCGTAAAGGCCCCCGGCTTCGCCACCGGCCGTCTTCAGGGAGCCCACGTCCTCATCCACGGCCATTGCCACCACAAAGCTGTCTTCGGCGGCCCGGCCAGCGAAATTGCCCTGCTCCGCCAGGCGGGCGCCATCGTCGAGCCTATTCAGGCCGGCTGTTGCGGCATGGCCGGCCCCTTCGGTTTTGAAGCCGAAAAGTTCGAAGTTTCCCAAGCCATCGCCAACGACGGCCTGCTGCCCGCCATCCAGTCCGCCGGTCCCTTGACCCTCATCGTGGCCGACGGCTTCAGTTGCCGCGAGCAGATTGCGCAGTTGGGCCACCGCCAGGCTCTTCATTTCGCCGAAGTTCTGGCCCACAGTTGCGGCTGCGGCGGTTGAGCGGCACACGGGACCGATCATTGCAACTGCTTGTAGCGTGTCGCATTTCGCACACTCCCGACTCGATCCTTCAACGGGCAGGTCGATTTCTGCGACGCGTCCGGCCAAACTGGATCGTCCAGGCTCATGGAAAGGGTGTAGCATAGCCATTACTGTGAGCGATGGGGTTTGCAACTCCCCATGCGCATCTGCCATCCAAGCCGTTGGAGTTGCTGTTCATTGACGCCCCAGCCAGAGCGCCCAGCGCAATTCGCGTTCGGTCCCGCAACTGGCCTGAAATTTTCGGCATACCGCCTGCGGTAAAGGCATACCGCCTGCGGTAAATACGATGCGCTCAGGCAGCTTCAGGCTGAGCGAAAGGAGAGATTCATCATGACAGAAGAAAGTAAATCATACGGCCTGGCTTGGTTTGTGGCCGGACTGGGCGTTGGCACTTTGATCGGGATTCTTTATGCTCCCAAGAGCGGTCGCGAGACCCGCGAAGACCTTGCAAACGGTGCCCGCGAGGGGACCGAATACCTCCGCAATCGCACCCAGCAGGCCGCCGCGGAAGTGAGCGCCCTGGTGGACAGAAGCAAGGAGCAGGTGAGCGAATATGTGGAGCGTGGCCGCCAGGCTGTGGATCGCGGTCGGGCCCAGTGGGAAGAATTCGTAGAGCGAGGCAAGGGCATCGTCGCCGAACAGACCGGGCGCGTGGGCGCTGCCGTGGAAGCGGGCCGCCAAGCCTACAAGACCACCACCGAGAACGGATCATCGAGTTAATCGATCCGAAGATCGATTCCGAAGACCGATTCCAAGATCCGGTTCGGTGCGGTATGATGCGTTCCAACCTTCGATGCGGAGCTGACCGCGCAAGCGAAAGAGCACCAGTTTGCGCGTAGGCTCCGGACCGATCAGCCAAGTCCTGGGAGCAGCCCAGGCTAAAGCCCTCGAGAAAGTTGTTGCAGGCCCGCAGTAGCCTGCGCGAGATCATTGCCATGCCAGTTCCCGACCATCAAACCATCCAGCTTGTCATCATTGCCGTCGCCGGATTGGCAGTGGTCCTCCAGGCATTCTTTATGCTGGGGATTCTGTTGGCCCTCATGAAGGCGGCCAAGTCCATACAGGAACAAATCAGGGAGATTCGTTCCTCGGTCGTGCCCTTGATCGCCGACTCGCAGGAGTTCCTGACCCGCGTGGGTCCGGAGATTGAAGCCGCAACCACCGATGTTGCGGCTATTGTGCATGGGGTGCGCGTGTACGGCGCTGAAATGGAAGCCAGCGCGACCGACATCATCGAACTTGTGCATGCTCAAACCGCTCGTGTGGATACGATGGTCACCGGCGTTCTGGATTCGGTGGATCGGGTCGGCGGCATTGTGAACGGGGTGGTGCACAAACCGGCGAAACAACTGTTTGGCATCCTGGCCTCGATCAAGGCGGTCGTCGAAACATTGCGCAACCCCTCTCCGCAGCCCAGGGCCAATCCCAACCACGCGGACCAATCGCAACCACGCGGATTAGAATAGTTCGGAAAAGTCACTGTGGCTTTTGAGGGTAGCCATGCGGCCAAGGTTTCTGTACGCGCTGTTGGTTTCTGTGGCCATCCTTACGGAATTGGCCTGGAGCCAGACCGCTCCCAAAGCCGCGCTCCTCGCCTTATCGAAACAAGACCACACGCTGGCCATCGTGGACCCGGCGGATCTGCACGTGGTGGCGCGCATTCCAGTGGGCGACGATCCCCATGAGGTGGTTGCCTCAACAGACGGAAAGACGGCCTACGTCTCGAACTACGGCTTCGGCGCTTTTCATACGCTGGCGGTGATTGACCTGGTCGGGCAAAAGCAACTTCCTTTCATTGATCTGGGCGCGCTGCGCGGTCCGCACGGTCTGGACTTCGTCCACGGAAAGGTCTGGTTCACGGCCGAGGCCGCCAAGGCCATCGGCAGCTACGACCCTGCGACGGGCAAGATTGATTGGATCATGGGAACCGGACAGAACCGGACCCACATGCTTTATGTCTTTCCCGATGCCAAACGCATTCTGACCACCAACGTCAGTTCGGCGACGGTGACGATCATGAACAAGACCGAAGGGCGCGCGGGAATGCCGCCCGGGCCACCGCCGGGCATGGGGCCAGGTGGTCCTCCGCCGGGAGCGGGTGGACCGCCGCGCGGGCCAATGCCCACGCCGCCGGGAGGCGACTGGGAACTGACTGTGGTTCCTGTGGGCCGCGGATCGGAAGGGTTCGATGTCTCCCCCGACGGCAAAGAGGCCTGGGTGGCGAACGCCCAGGACGGAACTCTTTCGGTGATCGATATCGCCGCAAAGCAAGTGACGGCGACCCTGGCGGCAGACGTTCCCGGAGCCAACCGCCTCAAATTTACGCCCGATGGGAAGCAGGTGCTGGTCACCGCCGGATCGGCTCTGGTGATTCTGGAAGCCGGGCACAAAGAAGTGAAGCGGCTGGCCGATGTGCACGGTTCCGGCGGCATCCAGATGCAGCCTGACGGAGCGCGGGCTTACGTGGCCTGCGGACGCGACAACTACGTCGCGGTCATCGACCTGAAGACGCTTGAGATGGTGGGGAAAATCGACGTGGGCAGCCCGGACGGCCTGGCCTGGGCGGTGCAGCAGTAAGTCGCCGTTCGCCGGAAACAACAGGGGCCGGGCCAATGGCTGTCCCGGCCCCTGCTGTTTGCAAAGAGCGGGTGCCTACTGCTCGTCAAACTCGATCACCTGAATCGAGAATCCCGGCAGAGTGTGGCGGAATTGGCTGCTCACGTTGTGCAGCGTGGTTTCCACGGGCACAATGCGATCCGGATCGTCAATAGTGTTGGTGGCCTGGGTGTCCGGCGCGCTGAGGCTCACCAGCTTTGCCGCGCCTGCCAGCCTGGCGCCGGTCAAGTTGATCTCGAGGGGTTGAGGGTCGGAAGACGCATTCACCAGCTTCAGATACAACTTCTTCTTCGCCGTATTCTCGGTGATCGAATAGAAAAACTTGGGACCGCCGTCTTTTAATTCCGCCTTCACGGTCTGGTCGCCCAGATACTTCGCGAACAGGACCTGCGCATAATAGCTGGGCGAGCCGTAGCTCTTCATGGCGTCATAGCCGATGAGGTCAGTTTCCCATTGCATGCCGCCGGGGTTCACGTTCACCAGCAAGGGCGCATAGGCGGCCATCACGACGATGTCGCTGTTGCGCTCCATGCCGGTCATCCACGCTGCGTCGCCCAGAGCCGCGCCAAAGTTGGGTGTCGGCGCGCCTTCGCGCGTGGCCCACTCGCCTACAAAGATCTTCGGGCCGCCGCGGTCGGTCTTGTCGTAGTGGTTCGTGTCCTTGAAGAACTGCGTGGCGTGCACATAGAAGTGGTCGTCCACAACATCTGGCCGCATGCTCTTCAGCGGCATGGTGGCAATGAGTTGCAGGTCGGGATACTTTGCCTTGATGGCCTTGTAGAACTGGGCGTAGCGTCCCTCATAGCTGCCCGACTTGTCGAACATGTCTTCGTTGCCAATTTCGACATAGTTGAGCTTGAAGGGCTGCGGATGGCCGTTTTGCGCGCGGACGGCGCCCCACTTGGTGTCAACGCCGCCGGTCACATACTCAAGTTCGTCGAGCGCGTCCTGCACGTACGGGTCGAGATCGGCGCCGGGATTCACGTGCTCCTGGGCCATGGAATAGCCGGCGTAAACGGCCAGCACCGGCTGCATCTTCAAGTCCTCGCACCATTCCAGGAATTCAAGCAGGCCGAGGCCGTCCGAGGAGTGGTAGCGCCAGGGGCTGGGATGGGTAGGCCGGTCGACAAGGGGGCCGATTGTCTTCTTCCACTGGTAGCGCTCGGGGATGTGATCGCCCTCAAGATAGTTGCCGCCGGGGAAGCGCAGAAAGGCAGGATGCATGGCGGCCAGCTTTTCCATCAGGTCAATGCGGTTGCCGTTCACGCGGTCGTGGTAAGTGGGCGGGAAGAGCGACACCAGATTGAGCCACAGGGTTCCGGCGTGGCCCACGGTAAGCGCCAGGTGGTTGGCTGCCGAGGTCTCGATCGCGCCTGTCCTCAGGGTAAATTCGTACCGCTTCCAATCCGTGGTGACGCCCGAAATCTCGGCGGTGGCCACGGCTTTGCCGCTGTTGTTGCTGATCAGGCTTACGGTCACCGGGCCAAGATCGCCGGCCCCGGCCTTGGCGTAGAAGGAACCTTTGTAAGTCGTGTTTGGCCGCAGCGGCATGCCCCACCAGCCATCGTTCAGCACGCCGGCCTGGTTGTGCGCGTCGGCCTGCTTCACGTCCATGCGGAGGCTTGACTTGAGGGCTTCGCTTGGGCCGGTGTCCTTGTCGGGCGCAATCGCGGCCTCGGCGTTGCCGTACTCCACCAGGGTCCAGTGCTGAATGCCGTCCCAACTGGCTCCGAACGTGCGATTGCGCACCATTTCCGCATAGAGGCCGCCGTCATAGGAGTAGTTGATCTCCTCAGTCATGAGGCCGTAGAGAGTGGGGCTGACCTTGGATACCGGCTGATCGGCATGGATGGTGAGCACAGCAGGTGAGGTCTGCGGATAGGCCAGAGTTGCGGCGAGGACAAAGGCGGCCACGGAGGCCGCGTGGGCAAACGTTTTCCCGATCATCAAATCTCCCCCCTGGTATCGGTGCCGGGACAGTATAAACCGCAAGGGGTTGGCCAGGTTGTAAGCAGGCTCGGTTGGGGAGCCGTGTCGGATCGATGAGGTCGCGTGTGCCGAAGGACGACGCTAAACGATCCAGCCGCCGCCCACCACCTCGTCGCCATCGTAGAAGACAGCCGACTGCCCCGGCGTGACGGCGCGCTGCGGCTCGTCGAAAGTGGCACGCACTTCGTCGGTCCCGGCCGGCTCCAGCGTTGCCCAGGCAGGCTCGTGGCGATGGCGAATCTTGGCCCGCACGCGCATCGGCGCGGTCAGCTCGGGAATGCTGATCCAGTTCAGGCGATTGGCGCGCAGAGACCGCACGCCCAATTCGGCGTCTGCGCCTACGGTCACGCGGTGGCTCGCGGGGTCAATCTGCAGAACGTAGAGCGGCGACGGCGAAGACACACCCAGCCCCTTGCGCTGGCCAACAGTGAAGTTCGAAATACCATTGTGCCTGCCGATCACCTCGCCGCTGGAGGCCACCAGCTCGCCCGCGCTCTCGGGGAACTTCTCGCCCTGCTCCTCGAGATAAGCCGCGAGAAACTGCTTGTAATCTCCGCCGGAGATGAAGCAAATCTCCTGCGAGTCCGGCTTCTCAGCCAGCGCCAAGCCGCGGCGGCGCGCAATTTCGCGCACCTCGGGCTTGGTCAGGCGGCCCAGCGGGAAGAGCGTGCGCGATAACTGCGCCTGAGTAAGCCCGAAGAGAAAATAGGTCTGGTCCTTGGCCAGATCGGCCGGGCGCTTGAGAATCCAGCGGCTGCGCGCTTCGTCGTACTCGTTGACCGCGTAGTGTCCAGTCGCAATGCGATCGGCTCCAATGCTGCGCGCGGTCTGCAGCAACTGGTCGAACTTCAGGTGGTTGTTGCACAGGGAGCAGGGAACCGGGGTGCGCCCGGCCAGGTATTCGCTGACGAAGGGCCGCACCACATCCTGCTCGAAGCGGTCCTCCTGATTGACGACATAGTAGGGAATGCCCAGGTGCTCGGCCACGCGGCGGGCGTCATATACATCATCCAGGGAGCAGCAGCGGCCGGCCTTAGATCCATTTGCCGCGTCGGGAATGCCGTGCCGTCCGGCCAGCCGCGTCTGATCCCAAAGCTGAAGCGTGAGACCGACGACAGCGTCCTCGCTCTGGGCGAGCATGGCCGCAACCGCTGAGGAATCGACTCCTCCGGACATGGCTACGGCAATGGTCGTGTTCTGCTTCATGGGGAAAATTTCCTAGCCGAGCGTCCCTGCCGCCACCGGAGAAAGCGCTCTCAGATGTTCAACGGCCGCGGGAACGACTTGCAAAACATGATCGACGTCGGCCTCGGTTGCGGTCTTGAGCAGGCTGAAGCGCAGGCTGGCGCGGGCGCGGTTCTTGTTGAGGCCCATGGCCATCAGCACGTGGCTCGGTTCCGTAGCGCCGGAGTGGCAGGCCGACCCGCCGGAGACCGACACGCCCTTCAGGTCCAGCGCGATCACCAGCGCCTCGCCCTCCAACTGGTCAAACCAGATGTTGGTGGTGTTGGCTACGCGCGGAACGGGCTGCCCGTCCTCTGAACTCCCGTTCAATCCGGTGCCGGGAATCTGCAAAATCTCTGTCTCCAGCCGGTCGCGCAGGGCCGCAAGCCGGTAGATGGTCCCATCTTCAAGCGAATCTATGGCCAGTTCGGCTGCCTTGCCCAGCCCCACAATGCCGGGCACGTTCTCAGTGCCGGCGCGCTGGCGGCGCTCGTGGCTGCCGCCCACCAGCAGCGGCTCAATGGGCGTTCCGCGGCGCACAAACATGGCGCCGACGCCCTTGGGGCCGTGCATCTTGTGGGCGCTGATCGAAAGCGCGTGGCAACCGAAACGGCGCACGTCGAACTCCACCTTGCCCGCGCCCTGCACTGCGTCGATATGGAAAAAGACGCCGGTATCGGCGGCAATCTTTCCAATCTCTTCCACAGGCTGGCGGACGCCGGTTTCGTTGTTGGCCAGCATCACGCTGATCAGCCGCGTCTCCGGCCGAATGGCACGCAAAATGTCCACCGGGTCGATGAGGCCGCTGGCCTGAGGCGCCACAAAAGTCGTCTCAATGCCGTCATGGGCCAGCCGCGTGGCCGCCGCCAGGATCGCCGAGTGCTCGATCGAGGTGGTGATGAAATGGTCGCCGGGGTGCAGCAGGCCGAAGATGGCCGTGTTGTCGCCCTCGGTGCCGCCGGAGTTGAACACCACCTCGGCAGCGTGGCAGTTAAAGAAGCGCGCCATCGTCTCACGCGCACGGTCGACGGCCGCGTGCGCCCGCTGACCGTGCAGGTGGATCGAAGAGGCATTGCCAAAGTGCTCCATCCAATACGGGCGCATCGCCTCCATCACCTCCGGCAGCAGGGGGGTGGTGGCGTTGGCATCCATATAGACTCGGCGCATGGCGTGCGTCTCCTTTTTATAAATTGTACGGGTAATTGGGATTTTGCGCCCGGTTCGTCACATTCAATGGCCGATTCACCACTCTGTGGTGTCGAAAACCGGCGCTGATCTGCTAGATTTCTCCTCACGCGGCAAAAAGGGCTGCGAGAGGAGAAATAGTATGAACGGATCCATTTGCAGGGAAGGTCGTATCGCGGGCCGCATGCTGGCCTGTTGTCTGCTTGCCGCCGCATCCACACTGGCATTTGCCCAAGCCGCTGCGCCCGCCGCGCCCGCCAAGCCGGCTATTGGCACCCCGGTTCCCCCAGCGCAGGTATATGGAAAGCTGCTCAGCTTGATGGAAGGGGAGTTTGTCGGCGCCGCCGATGCCATGCCGGAAAACAAGTACAACTTCGCCCCCACCACAGGCGAGTTCAAGGGCGTCCGCACCTTCGGACAGCAGGTGAAACATGTGGCCCAGGCCAACTACTACTTCTTCGCCGGTGCGAATGCCACCGACGCAGACATCAAAGCCAAGAGCGACGCGATCGACAAGCTCACCTCAAAGGCCGATATTATGCAGGCGCTCAAAGATTCCTTCGCCGCGGCCCACGCCGATGTGGACGGCATTACGCGGGAGAACGCGTTCATCACCACCGCCCACGGCACACGCGCCGGCATGGCCGCATTTGGCATTGCCCATTTCATGGACCACTATGGCCAGATGGTCGAGTATTTGCGCATGAACGGTATCGTTCCCCCCGCCAGTCGCGGCAGCATGTAACTCAGCGATCTAAGTTGTAACCCCAGCGGCGGGAGACTTCGGGGGTGACACCAGGATAGGCAGAAGCATGGATACGGCCATGATGCCTGCAATCAGATGGAGGCCGCTCGCATAGGATCCACTGCCTTGTCGCATATGTGCGATGAGCAGCGGGCCAAAGGCGCTCGCGGTGCCCCATGCGGTAATCATGAGTCCATAGATGGGACCTACATTTTTCGATCCAAAATAGTCGGCTGCAAAAGCCGGCATGGTGCCGAATCCTCCGCCGTAGCACATGAGAATGATGAACGAAACAAACGTAAGCAGGGACGCGGAAGCGAGCCCTGGGAGCACCCAGAACAGCCCCACCTGCAGCAGGAACATGGCCACGAAAGTCCACCGCCGGGTAATCGCGTCGGAGATCCATGCCCAGAAGATGCGGCCAACGGCGTTGCCAATGCTGGCAATGCCGACCATGCCCGCGGCGGCGATCACGCTGACCTTGGCGATCTCTTGAAACATGGGCGATTCCTGGGATATGAGCGAAATGCCGGCGGAAGTGTTCAGAAACAACAATGACCACATCGCCCACCATTGCCATGTCTTCAGCGCGCCGGCAAGTGTGTAATCTTTGGCCGCGCGCTGCTTGGACTGGGTCGCATTGGGATTCCATCCATCGGGCTTCCATCCATCAGGCGGATTCTGCATGAAATATCCAGTGGCCATGGTGACCAAGAGATAACTGATGCCGAGATAGGCAAATGTCTTGAGCACACCGACGGACTGAATCAGATAGGTGGCTGCCGGAGCAGTTACCAGCGCACCGCCGCCAAAGCCGGCAACGGCGATGCCGGTGATGAGTCCCCTTCGATCCGGAAACCACTTCACTAACACGGCTATGGGAACAATGTACCCGAATCCCAGGCCGATTCCACCGATCAGCCCGTAACTCAGATAGAGCCACCATAGCTTGTCGGCGGAGAAACTTGCCAGAAAGACACCGAGGCCGTAGAGAAATCCGCCCGTCAGTGCGACGACGCGCGGTCCTTTCTTGTTGAGCCACAGGCCTCCAAAGAAAGCCGCTACTCCCAATACAAAGACGCAGATAGTAAACGTGAGCGTGACTTGCGAAATAGACCAGTGGAACTGTTTGGCGAGCGGAGTTCTAAAAACACTCCATGCGTACACGGCTCCCAGGGCCATTTGCATAAGGAACCCTGCCGCTGCAATTCCCCAGCGATTGGTGCTCGACATGTACTACCTCCATGAGTCCTTCGTAAACTGTGCCGCGCCTATTCGCAACTCCCCCGCAGCTTGATTTGATTGCCAAGAGATTCAAGGAACTTATTGAGCAGTGCCATGCTACGGCGTAACTCTTTGTGGCGAAACTGACTCAGGAGCGAGAAGATTCCAGGCGGCTCAATGATCGGTTTTTCGTAACATCCCAGAGTTTCGCCTACGGCAACCGCGACGCCCTGAAGCACATCCGGATTGATGGACCCGAGGATCTTGCCTAGAATAATCGCGTTGCGAATGGCGCGAACGGACTCGTCCGATTTGGCCGCATCGACCGCGGTTTCAATCAGCTTGTCGCTTGCCCCAAGCGCGCCGCGCATCAGTTCGAAAACACCATGTTCGTGCAACTGCTGCAGCAACTCATATGAATCGAGCAATGCTTCCGCGTGCGCAACTGGAGCCTGATCCAACCGCTTGCGTAATTCTTCGCGGGGATCGCGGGGCGGTAACTCAAGAGGGATTGGTCGAGCCATTTTTTCTCCTTGTCAGCGGCGGCGGGTTAGCGGGTCTGGATCTGGATGAGTTGTGCGCCGGGTTGACGATAATCCTCGCGTTTCCACTTACGTTCCACTTCGACGCCGGTCTGCGGGGTCGGGTGGCCGTGGCGGGAGTTTGTCCGCGGTAGCGGATCTTCGCCGATTTGCCCCAATACCCGCAGCTGCACGGATGTCTCTTTGTAGGCCGGGGTGTGGGTTGCCTTGTCCGTATGGCTGCCGGTGAGACGGTTAACAGGCTCTTCGGTAGAGTTCATGGGCATATACAGCTCTGTTCCATGCACTCTTGTTGTAACGACGGCCTGTGCGCGCACCTTGCCGTATCGCGAGGTCAACTGTACCCAGCTGCCGGTTTGGATACCACGTTCGCCGGCGAGCTGCGGCGATACTTCAACAAAGGTGCACGGAGTCTTCTCGCGAATTCCCTCCGTTCGATAGGTCATGTTGCCTTCATGGAAATGTTCAAGGAGACGGCCGTTGTTCAGGTGCAGGTCGTACTCGGCATCCTGCTGATCGGTAGGCTCCGACCAGGGAACCGGGAAAAACGTCGCCTTGCCGTCAGGAGTGTTGAATTTTCTTGTATAAAGCAAAGGCTGATCGCTGCCATCCTCAGCCACGGGCCACTGCAGCGTCTTGTATCCTTCAAGGCGTTCATAAGTCACACCGGCCATCAACGGTGTAAGTGAGGCGATTTCTTGATAAATCTGCGAGGGATGCTCGTAGGTCCAGCCGGCGCCCAACCGATTGGCAATGTCCTGGATAATGATCCAGTCCGGACGGCTCTCCCCGAGAGGCTCAAGAACCTGATAGAGACGCTGGATGCGCCGCTCGGTGCTGGTGAAGGTTCCTTCCTTTTCCAAACTTGGGCTGGCTGGAAGAATCACGTCCGCAAAGCGGCAGGTCTCGCTGAAGAAGATCTCCTGCATGACAAAGAAGTCGAGCTTTGACAAAGCGTCGCCGACGTAATTAGCGTTGGAGTCCACCAGGCTCATCTCTTCGCCAAATACATACATTGCCTTCACTTTGCCTTCGTGGATGGCGTCGATCATCATGTGGTTATCGAGCCCGGGCTTTGGCGGTAACGAAACATTCCATGCTTTTTCAAACTTGGCGCGAATTGCCGGATCGTCGACTTTCTGATATCCCGTGAAGTAGTTCGGCATCGCTCCATGATCGCTGGCGCCCTGCACGTTATTGTGGCCGCGCAAAGGATATGCGCCTGTTCCCGGCTTCATGTAGTTGCCGGTTGCGAGCAGCAGGTTGGAGATAGCCGTTGAGGTGTCGGAACCCATGGTGTGCTGCGTTACGCCCATTGCCCAGAGGATGCAGACGCTTTCTGCATCTGCGATCATGTGAGCGACGTTGGTCAGGGTTTCAACCGGCAACCCGCACCTAGCGCTTGCCATTTCAAGAGTGAACGATCCCAGGCTCTTCTTGAATTCAGTGACCCCATTGACCCACTGATCGATGAACTCCCGATCAGCGAGTCCATTGTCGAGAATGTATTTGGTCGCCGCGGAGAGCCAGATAAGATCAGTGCCGGGCCTGGGACGGAAAAACACATCCGCTCGCTGCGCCATCTCATTCTCGCGCAGGTCAGAGACGATCAGCTTCTGGCCGTGCATCTTGTGGGCCCGCTTGACGCGCGTAGCCAGCACCGGGTGACTCTCGGCGGTGTTGCTGCCGATAATCAGCACCAGTCCCGCTTTCTCAATATCGGAAATCGAACCGGAGTCGCCGCCATAGCCAACGGTCCGGAAGAGGCCCATGGTTGCCGGCGCCTGGCAATAACGGGAGCAGTTATCCATGTTATTGGTGCCGATCACCGCACGGGCCAGCTTTTGCATCAAGTAGCTTTCTTCATTCGTGCATTTTGAAGAGGAGATGAAAGCCAGCGAGTCGGGTCCAGTAGCCGTCTTGATTTCGGAAAATCTGCGCGCCACCAAAGACAGTGCCTCATCCCAGGAAGCTTCGCGGAAGGTATCTCCCTCGCGGATGAGCGGCTTTGTTAGGCGGTCAGGACTGTTGACGTAGTCCCAACCAAACTTGCCTTTAATGCAGGTCGAGACGCCATTGGCCGCGCCCTCGGCCGGCTCGACTTTTAGAATATGGCGGTCTTTAGTCCAGATATCGAAGCTGCAGCCGACTCCGCAAGAGGTACAGACGGTTTTGGTTCGCTTGATGCGCGATTCGCGCATGTGCGATTCCATCTCGGAGACTTTAAGAATGCCGCCATAGCCCATCTCCGGCTCGATGCCTTTGTCGATATCGATCATGCCGTCGAGCGCGGGCTTGGGTAGAGAAGTCATGTACCCGGCTTCTCCAAGCATCGACTTTTCCATCAGCGCATTGCAAGGGCAGACGGTGACACAATGCCCGCACGAGACGCAACTCGATTCGCCGATCGGCGCTCCGCCATCCCACAACACGCGAGGATGGGGATCCTCCCAATTGATGCTGAGCGTCTCATTGACCTCAAGAGTCTGGCAGGCCTGAACGCAGCGCCCGCAAAGAATGCACTGGTCGGGATCGTAGCGGTAGAAGGGATTGGACATATCCACTTCATAGGGCTTCGGCTTATAAGGAATTTCCTGATGCTCAACCGCGAGCAACTTGGTGGTGTTATGAACGGTACAGTTGCCGTTGTTGTTGTCGCAGACGGTACAGTAGAGCAAATGATTGCCGAGGATGCGGTCAAAGGCTTCGCGCCGCGCCGCGTCCGCACGCGCTGAGGCTGTAACGACGTTCATGCCCTCCGCCGCCATGGCGCCGCAGGCTCTCACCAGTTTGCCGTCCACTTCCACCATGCATGTATCGCAGGTTTGGATCGGTCCGAGCTGTGGGTGATAGCAAACCTGCGGCACTTCGATCCCGTAACGGTTAATCAGGTCGATCAGGCGCTCTCCAGGCTGAATTGCCTGCGGCCTGCCATCAATGGTGGCTGTCATGTGCTCTCCACCCTCCGCGATTGAGTTTGGATGGTAGTCCATTGGGTTAGGATTCGTAAAGCTCTTATGCGGTCCGTCTCGGAGCTTTAATGCAACTGTCACAAAGGTTGCATCAGGTGCCGGGATGTCCGAGGCCGAGACCAATCGCCCGATTTCTCGACCTGCCGGTTCTCTTCCAGGCTTCCTGGCAGCTTCGAATTGAGACCGTTTTCTCGTTGAATGGCCAAAGAACTTTTGCTCTTCGCACTTACTCCTTCATTTCTCATCGGCTCAAAACTTTCCCGACCCGCTGTCTGTTCCAATGTTGTGAGTAGCAGTTTCGGGGCCACCTGATTCGACCTCTAACCCCCGGAAAATGAGACGTTTTCGTAATCGGGCACGACCGGTGGTGACGCTCTTCCGTCATTGGATGTCAAGGCTCTGACAGTGGCCGGATCATCAGGCGAGCGCCACGCATACTATCTGGTTGATTCTGAATCGCTCCGAATTCATCCGGGATGGCAAGATACGTGCAACGCATAACTGTGAATTGTTCGCTTCCGAGCGAAGCGATGGCCAGAGGATAAGGAGATAACATCAACGACATGGCAGGCACAAGACTCAATAAACTCGACGCCAAGGTTGGATTCATCGGCCTTGGGCTCATGGGAAGCCGGCTCGCGCGGCGCTTACATGCATTCGGATGGCGTATTCGAGCTTGGAACCGTAGTCCGAAGCCGGCAGCTGAGGTCAACAAAGAGGGGATAGCCATTGCACCGTCAGTTGCGGATCTTGTGGCTGGTTCAGACGTGATACTTTCGTCCCTGGCAAATGATGCAGCTGTTCGGTCCGTCTACCTCGACCAGGGCGGCGTCTTTTCCGTGGCCAAACCGGGAACCGTAATTCTCGAAATGAGCACGATTTCGCCAGACCTATCGCGCAGCCTGCATCAAGAGGCCCGCACAAGGGGTATCAACTTTCTGGATGTTGCAATCTCCGGATCGACACTGGCGGTCGATGCTGGGACGATCACGCTGCTTGCAGGCGGAGACAAAGAGACCTTTGAGCGATGCGTCCCTATTTATCAGTCCATTGCCATGCAGTGGTTTTTGATTGGGCCTGGGTCTTCAGGCATTCAAATGAAATTGGTTGTCAACCTTCTCCTGGGCCTGGATATGCAGGCAATCGCAGAGGCTGTTTCGCTCGGCGAGCATCTTCATATTGATCGGAATGTGCTGCTCGATGTTTTATCCAAGACCGCGGTGATCGCTCCAGCGATGCTGGGAAAAATCCGAAAGATCAAGAGCGGCGACTACTCTCCGGAATTCCCGCTGCGACTGATGAGCAAAGACATGGACCTGGTGTTGGATGCCGCGAAGACGTCTGGTGCTGATTTGCCAGCAGCCTCCGTCGCCCAATCCGTACTTGCATCCAATGTCCCCGCAAGTGGCAACCTCGACCTGGCCGCCATAACCCCGTACGTTATCGGTCGAGGGACGAGGCCCGAGGTTTAGCTGGTATCCGGGACCTCGACATCTAAAAGACATTGCGGCATGACATCACAAAACGCATCCCACGAGCACATACTCTTGTCCCCAAAAAAGGAAAATCCGCCTGTTTCACGTTTTACCCGCTAGGGAAGACGCTTGAAAGACCTCGATTGAAAGACCTTTTGCCGTTAGCAACTCGGAAACGGTCTTTGCATCAATTGGGTGTGTCGGTTCGAGCCGTTTGGGAAGGTTGGTGAATCAAATGGCTGTTGATCTTTTTAGGGAGGATACTTTGGACCTGATGCTTGCTGATAAGGTTGCGCTGGTAACCGGATCGACGGCTGGGATTGGGTTCGCGATTGCCCGGTCGCTTGCCACAGAAGGTGCGCAGGTGTATGTGAACGGACGCACGCAGGAGCGCGTAGACGCGGCCGTGGCGCTGATCCGGTCGCAAGCTGCAACAATCAAAGTCGATGGCATTGCGGCGGACTTTTCCAGTTCAGCCGGAGCTGAGGCTGTGATTGCGAGACTCCCTGTTGTGGATGTGCTGGTAAACAATGTGGGCATCTTCGAGCCGAAGTCGTTCACTGAGATTCCCGATGCGGATTGGTACCGCTTCTTCGAGATAAACGTCATGAGCGGAGTGCGGCTCGCGCGACATTACCTTGCGAGAATGCTGAAGAAGAACTGGGGGCGCATTCTTTTCATTTCGAGCGAGTCGGCGGTGCAGATTCCCCCTGAAATGGTGCATTACGGGATGACCAAGACAGCGCAGGTTGCCGTGGCGCGGGGCATCGCGGAGTCCGTGGCTGGGACCGGCGTGACGGTCAACAGTGTTCTTCCCGGACCGACCGAGTCGGAAGGTGTGGGCGCCTTTGTCGAGGCGATGGCGAAACAGCAGAACAAGTCGAAACAAGTGATTGAGAAAGAGTTCTTCGAACATGTGCGGCCCTCGTCCCTACTGAAGCGCTTTGCCACCGTGGATGAAGTTGCGGCAATGGTGGTCTACTTGGCCAGCGAGCTCTCCTCGGCCACTAACGGCGCCGCACTGCGGGTAGACGGCGGCGTGGTGAGGGCAATTCTCTGAGTTGAAAAATCCATGGTACTGATTTTCAAGACTCCGGATCAGTAAAGGCCTACACCGCGTCCGTCGGATAGCTTCATGAGTCTCTGCGGTTTCGCCTTCTACTGTATAAACAGAACTTTCTTGAGAGGAGCCTTTCATGGACCGAAGAGATTTCCTAAAGACGGCCACCGTTGCTGCCGCAGGGTCAGTTACGTCAACCGGCGCGCAAAGCACTCACCCCTCCACCGCCACCCAGCGGCCTGAGTCCCCGAACATGATTTATCGCGTGCTCGGCCGCACCGGTGAACGTGTTTCCGCGATTGGCATGGGCGGCTATCACCTTGGGAAACAGCAAGACCCCGATGAGAGCATCCGTTTACTTCGCACTGCAATCGATCGCGGAATCACCTTCATGGATAACTGCTGGGACTACAACGGCGGCATCAGCGAGGTCCGGATGGGTCAGGCACTCCGCGATGGTTACAGGCAGAAGGTCTTCCTGATGACAAAGATCGATGGCAGGGATAAGAACACCGCTACCAGACAGATTGAGCAATCCCTGGGACGTCTGCAGACCGATGTGATTGATCTGCTGCAATTTCATGAGGTCATTCGTCTCGACGATCCGGATGTTATCTTCGCCCCGGGCGGGGCGATGGAGGCCGTTCAGGAAGCGAAACAAGCGGGCAAAATCCGCTACATCGGCTTCACAGGTCACAAGGATCCCAGCGTACACCTGCGCATGTTTGAGACCGCCGACAAGCACGGGTTTCATTTCGACACAGTGCAGATGCCCATCAACGTGATGGACGCGCATTTCCGTTCGTTTCTGAATGGGGTTGCGCCAGTGGCGCAAGAGCACGGCACCGCGATTCTCGCCATGAAGACCTTTGGCGATCCCTACATCCTCCAAAGCAACACGGTGACGCCAATGGAGGCTTTGCACTTCGGGCTGAACTCCCCGGCGTCGGTGGTCATCACCGGAATCGACTCTCCAGCAATCCTCGATCAGGCGTTCCAGGCCGTCGACAGCTTCAGGCCTCTGGACCAGCAGCAGGTCGCCGCGATTCTCGCCAAGACAAAGGACGCCGCGATGACTGGAAAGTTTGAGCTCTTCAAGACCACTTCACACTATGACGGTACGATCAGGAACCCGTCCTGGCTCGGCTACACCAACGGCTGAACGAAGGTTGATTTCATCCCAGAAGTCGTCAGGCAGATTCACAACAATGGGTTCGGGGGTGCTGCGGGCAACAACCCATTGGAAGGGAACCTCGCTGGAAGGATTAATTTCCTGGTGCGGAAGCCACGCTGGAACGTAAAGAAAATCTCCTGCCTGCGTCGTTGCGCTGAACTCCCCTCGTTCGCCCCACCGAATGTAAGAAGTGCCGCTGAGGACATAGGCGATCGTGTGTTGCTCTCCATGGTGATGGATTCCTGTTCTGGCTGCAGGTTCGACGAGGAATAGGCCTCCCCAGATAGGCGAATCTATGCCCGCGCCTGCATGGATGGCTGCAAGGCGCTGTGATCCCGGCGTTTGAGCGGTCGCAGAGTCTAACTGTTCCGGACGGACAACATGAATAGACTGATATTGCATGAACTCTCCCTGCATTTAAGCGTTAATAACACAACTCCCATCCATCGATCCTCGATCACATTGTCGCGGGCTATTTGCCGACGTAAGAGACGTGCCAGACGGAGCGTGAGCCGTCGTCTGTGACGAACATGCTGCCGTCTTTGGCGATGGCGACACCGACAGGGCGGCCCCAGACCTGGCCGTCTTTCGTGACAAAGCCGGTGAGGAAGTCCTCGTAACTGCCATAGGCATGGCCATTGTGCATGGGGACGCGGATAACTTCGTAGCCGGCTCGGTTCTTCCGGTTCCACGAGCCGTGCTCAGCGGCGAAGCCGTCGCCGTCATACTGCTTCGGGAACTCGCCGGTATCCGGATAGAAAGTCATCTCAAGCGAAGCCATATGCGGTTGAACGAGTACGTCAGGGGTGATCACGTTGGAGGCAAGATCGACACGCTTGCAATCCTTGGCCTGATCCGGAGTGAGCGCTGCAGCCTGAAGGTTGACTCCTGTGCCGTTTGCGCACGGCTCCGGCAGGCGCGGATCCTGGTGGCCACCCATGTAATACCAGGGCCATCCGTAGAAGCCGCCCTCCTTGATGGAAGTCACATAGTCGGGGACAAGGTGATTGCCCAGGTTGTCGCGTTCGTTGGTGGAGCACCAGAGCTGACCGGTGGTTGGATTGATTGCCTCACCAACGCAGTTGCGGATGCCGTGGGCGTAGACTTCGATGAACTTGCCTTCGGGCGTAAATTCCAGCACGTCGGCGCGGTGAAACTCCTTCGGGTGAGTGTCGGGGTCGTCCACGTTGGAGCCTGAGCCCACGGAGACGAGCATGTGCTGGCCGTCTTTGGTGAAGACGACGTCGCGGGTCCAGTGACCCCCGCCGGTGAGTTGGGCATAGCCCGGAATGTTGGGAACTATAGTTTCCGGCGCCGCACTGGCATGCAGGTCGCCGGAGTGGTAAGGAATGCGCTGTACGGTCGTGGCGTTGCCGACGTAAATGTATTTCGGGTTTTCAGCAGGATAAAACGCGATACCGAAAGGATGGTCCAGGCCGGTTGCGAATTTTTCGATATGCGCGGCCTTGCCGTCTGGTCCTGCGCCGCGAAGGATAAAGATCGTCCCGGCGCCGGAGTCGGCGAGGAAGAGGTCTCCATTGGGCGCGGTGCGGATGAGGCGCGGCATGGTGAATGTGCCCCGACTGAGGGTCATCACTTCCTTGTTGTCGGCGCGCTGCATCGGGGCTGAATCGCCGCCGGCGTAGAGAGTGACTTTGAAGCCGGCGGGGGCGATGGGCCACGCGTCGACGGGCCGGGGAACAACGTGTGGTGTGTTGTTCACTGCCTCATCCGGATTCGGCTGGGGCAAGTCGGCGACTGTGATCTTGCGGCGGACGCCCGGCTGCTGCTGGTTCCAATCGGCGAATGCGGCCTGGCCGGTGATGGTCTGTTGCGCCGGCAGCGCCGCGGGAAGAAGTATAGCGGCTGCGACGAGGACGACGGTGGACGGGGATCGCATACTTGAGCTCCTCAGGTTTGAATGTGATTAGTTCCTTGCCCGCGTGGCTGCGATATGCGCGATAGCGATATCGCAGGACGCGACGGTGAAGCATTCGTTCGCGAAAATCAAAGACGTTCGCTACGCTACGCTTTCCCTTGCGCCTTTCCAAAGGTCAATCGATCCCTCTTGCGCATAGCGGTCAATCTCTGCTAGCTCTGCATCTGTGAACTGGAGTTGTTTCAGCGCATCGAGGGAGTTATCCAACTGCTCCACGTTTCGTGCTCCGATCAGCGCCGAGGTAATTCGCCTGTCGCGCAGGACCCACGCGATCGCCGTCTGGGCCAGTGACTGTCCGCGTCCACTCGCGATTTCGTTCAGCGCCCGCACCCGCTTCAGATTTTCTTCACTCAAGAATTCCTTCTGAAACGAGACCCCATCCTTTGCGCGCGAACTCTCGGGCACACCGCTCAGATATTTGCTCGTCAACAGTCCCTGGGCCAGCGCAGAGAATGCAATGCATCCGACGCCGAGTTCCTCCAGTGTGCCCAGAAGTTCCTTTTCCACCCAGCGATTCAGCATCGAGTACGACGGCTGATGAATCAGCAGCGGGACCCCCTCGCTCTTCAGAATCTGTGCCGCTTCGCGCGTCCGTTCCGGGCTATACGACGAAATACCCACATACAGCGCCTTGCCTTGCCGCACAGCCTGCGCCAGCGCACCCATGGTCTCTTCCAGCGGAGCATCCGAGGTCGGCCGGTGAGAGTAGAAAATGTCGACATACTCGAGCCCCATGCGCGCCAGGCTTTCGTCCAGGGACGCAAGCAGATACTTGCGCGAGCCGCCCACCCCATAGGGTCCCGGCCACATATCCCACCCGGCTTTTGTCGAAATCAAGAGTTCATTCCGGTGGCTGCGAAAATCCTTCCGCAGAATTTCTCCGAAGTTCTCCTCGGCAGAACCATACGGCGGCCCATAATTGTTCGCCAAATCAAAATGCGTCACGCCTCGATCGAAAGCCCGCCGAACCACTGCCCGGCCCGTCTCGAAAACATTCACGCCTCCGAAGTTCTGCCACAGTCCAAGAGAGATCGGAGGCAGGACGATCCCCGATCGTCCGCACCGCCTGAACGAAGCTCCGTCATACCGCTTTGCATCCGGTGTATAACTCATCTAGATCAACCTCACTTCTCAACCCCGCGTAACAACTGTTTCAGCTTCGAGCGCGCCCGCGAGACCTGGGCTTTTACTGTCCCCTCAGCCACTCCCAGAATGCTCGCTGCTTCGCTCGTGGTGAGCTCATCCAAGTCGCGTAACTCAATCGCTTTGCGCAACGAAGGCGAAAGCTCAGTTACGAACTGCAAAAAGTGTCCATGCATTTCCGATCGGATGTACTCGCTTTCAGGGTTTGGTTTGCTGTCCGCCAACGTGTCAGAAACACAACGGTCCTGCTCAGGACCGATTCTCTCGTCCACGGATATGTGGGGATAACGCGGCCTTTTACGCAGTTGGGTCAGGGCACTATTCGTGACGATGGTGGTAAGCCAGGTCGTCATCTTCGCCGTCCCTTTGAACTGATCCAGGTGCCTGTAGGCAGACAAGAGAGCATCCTGCACCGCGTCTTCAGCGTCGTGTGGGTCTCCAACGTAGCGAAATGCCCTTTTGTAAAAAAAAGACAGATTTCGCGAAACAGCGTCCTGCAGCTCCCGCAGGTTCTCTTCGCGAATCTGGACTGCGAGGTCATGCTCACTGCGAATATGGGATTGTCGCGCTTCCATGTTGTCTATGCCTCCGCTGCTGCCGTACTTGAGAGCATGCAGCGTGCCAATCATCCGGGCCCAAGGTAGCTGTCTGGTTTCAGCGATATACTTGCTTTCGGGGATTGCGCCAGCATCGCAGAGTCCGCCTCGCGCGTCAGGCATTCGACTCGGTGACCGCCATCCGACAGACCCCGGGCTGGAGGCCCACGAATGACCCCTCGGAGTGCTCCTACGGTGTTCGTCATTGATGACGATGTAGAAGTGCGCATGTCCATCCAGGGTCTTCTCAAGTCAGCGGGCTTGCGATCCGAATCCTTTGGAACCGCGGAAGAGTTTTTGCTCAACAAGGAATCGGATGGGCCGAGTTGCCTTATTTTAGACGTGTCCCTTCCTGGAGTCGGCGGCCTGGAGCTCCAGCGGAAGCTGGCAGACGCCGGCGTGCGCATTCCCGTCATATTCATTACGGGACACGGCGATATTCCGATGACGGTGAAAGCTATCAAATCCGGCGCGGTGGAGTTCCTGACCAAGCCATTCGTCGACCAGGATTTGTTGAACGCGATTCAACAGGCGTTCGATCGCGACCGCGTCACGCGCCACCAGCAGGGTGAGCTTGCCGAATTGCTTAAGCGCTATGAGTCCCTGACCGCGCGCGAGGCCCAGGTGATGGGTCTGGTGGTTTCAGGCATGCTCAACAAACAAGTCGCATTTGAACTCGGGACCAGCGAAATTACCGTGAAGATTCAACGCGGGCATGTGATGACGAAGATGCAGGCGGAGTCACTTGCGGAATTGGTCCGAATGGCGACCAAGCTTGAGCTTCCAGTCAGCGGGAAGTAGCCGAATCCTGCGCCTGCCGAACCATAGTGGTCTCCCGGCAATTGGCAGCCGATGCGAAGGCGTCATTGTGATCCACTCGCCGGATTTTCGCAGGAGAAAGAGGCCTGGAACATGAATCAAATAGTCAAGTCGAAGCGGGCCGCCGGACCGGCAGTATCTATGGCGCGACGCTATGGATTGGCTTTTGTCTCGGTCGCGGCCGCTCTAGGCCTGTCGCTCGTGTTCGCACACTTCCATCTGCCTCAAACTTTTGGTACTCTTGCGCTATCTGCTATCGCTCTCACCTTTTGGTACGCTGGCGCCGCGCCTGGCATTCTTGCCGCGGCGCTGTCATCGATTGTCCGCGACTTTCTCTTCGAAGCAAACACAAACACTGAGTCTCGCCTTCTATTCGATCTTGTGTTTCTGGTCTTTGCCTTGCTCATGACGCGGGTTGCGCGGATGCGAAATCAGCTTGAACTCAGAGTCGCAGAGCGAACGGCGGAGCTGACTCAATCAAATGAAAGTTTGAAACGCGAGATCGCCGAGCGCAATCAGGCGGAATATCTGACCGGGCAGGTCTTCGAGTCCTCCCCTGACACCGTGATTATTATCGGAACAGATTACAGATATAAGCGAGTCAACCCAATATTTGCGCGTAATTGGGGAAAGCCTGCCGAGAGTATGGTCGGGATGCATGTAGCCGAACTCGCGGGTGCGGAGTTTTTTGAGCAGAGGCTTCAGCCATTTCTCGACCGCTGCTTCACGGGAGAAAACGTCAGCTTCGAAGATTGGTTCGAAAACGCGATGGGTCGCCGATATTGTGCCGTGAGTTATTCACCTCTGCGGTCCGGCTCCCAACGAGTGGAAGCGGCGCTAGCCATCAGCCGTGACTTGACAGAGTTCGCACTGGCATCGGAAGCATTGCGGCAAGCGCAGGTGGATCTAGCTCACACCAGCCGGATGACCACCATGGGAGAGTTGACAGCCTCTCTCGCGCACGAAGTCAATCAACCCATCACCGCCGCGGTCAACGGAGCCAGCACATGTGTGCGATGGCTTACGCGCACTGATCCAGATCTGGGTGAGGCGCGTGAGGCTGCCTTGGGAGTCATTCGAAATGCAAAGCGAGCGGCAGACATTGTCAACCGCATCCGCTCGATTTCGAAAAAGGGCGAATCAAAGCGGCAGCTGGCCGACGTGAACGTACTCATTGGAGAGATGATCGCCTTGCTGCGGAACGAAGCGAGCAGGTACTCCATTTCAATTCAGGCCGACCTGGACAGCAATCTTCCCAAGGTCATGGCAGACTCTGTGCAGGTGCAGCAGGTCATCATGAACCTCATCATGAACAGCATCGATGCGATGAAGGGCATCGATCGACCACGCGAACTCGCCATCCGGTCGCGGCCGGCGGATGATCGGTATCTGATGATTTCGGTCACAGATTCCGGTGTGGGGCTGCCCCCGGAACAGATGGACCAGATATTTGATGCTTTCTTTACCACCAAATCACATGGCCTGGGCATGGGGCTTCGGATTAGCCGTTCCATCGTTGAATCGCACGGCGGCCGCTTGTGGGCAGCCAACAACTCGCCGCACGGCGCAAGCTTTTCCTTCACCCTGCCCATCCCGGCCGAGGCGCCGGAATAACGCGCAAAGCCGTCTGACGCTCATACCAACGTATGATTGCGCCGCTTTTATCGTCGGCGCATAGTTTGTCTTATGAGCTGCTCCAAGGAAAACAAACTCGTAGCCATTGTCGACGATGATGACTCGGTACGCGGCACATTGCATGAGTTGCTGAGATCTGCCGGATTCCCTTCACGAGCATTTGAGTCGGCGGAGGAATTTCTCGAGTCGGGCCATCAGCAGGAGACGGGGTGTCTCATCACGGATATTCGCATGCCGGGAATGTCCGGTCTGGAATTGCAGGCCAGGCTGAATGCCGAACGTTGCAGAATTCCGACCATCTTTATCACCGCATATGGCGATGAAGAAATGCGGTTTCAGGCGCTGCGGGCGGGCGCCGTGGAGTTTCTGCCGAAACCCTTCGACGACGAAGTTCTGATCGAGAGTGTTCGGGCTGCTCTTGGTCGTTGATTCGAGAAGGAAGGTACACGATGAGCACAAGGTACCCGGTGGCGCCATTCGAAGATTGCAACTGCAGCGATCAAGGTTCTCGTCCGCGCAAATTCGAACAACTCATAGGCAGCAGCCCCGCATTGGAAGCGGTGCTCGATGGCGTTAAGCGAGTAGCGCCGACAAACTCTACAGTATTGATCCAGGGCGAAACGGGCACCGGCAAGGAGTTGATCGCACGCGCGATCCACAATATCAGCCCACGGTGCGGACGCCCATTCATCAAGCTGAACTGCGCTGCCATCCCGCTAGAACTGTTGGAAAGCGAACTGTTTGGCCACGAAAAGGGCGCGTTCACTGGAGCCATCGCGCAAAAGCTTGGCCGCTTCGAGTTGGCCGATAAGGGAACCCTGTTCCTTGACGAAGTCGGCGACATTCCGCCGTCACTGCAGCCCAAACTGCTGCGCATATTGCAGGAACAGGAATTCGAACGCCTGGGCAGCAGTCAAACTCGCCAAATGGATGTTCGGCTGGTAGCGGCGACGCATCGCGACCTGGCGGAGATGGTGAGAAATGGCGAATTTCGCAGTGACCTGTACTTTCGCCTCAATGTATTTCCTGTCCAGTTGCCGCCGTTGCGAGATCGCCGCGATGATATTCCGGCCCTGGTCGCACATTTTGTCGAGGTTCTTGGCCGACGGGTGGGCCGGCACATCGACCATATTCCACCGGAAACGATGTTGGCACTCTGTTCGTACGACTGGCCGGGCAACATCCGCGAACTGCAGAACTTGATCGAGCGCGCCGTGATCCTATCCGACGATGGTGTGCTTCCGAACCCCCTGTTGACCGTCGGAACGCAGCGAATCGCTGTCTCCCCGGTTCCAACTACCTTGATCGATACCGAGCGGGCGCTGATTCTGCGCACGCTAATAGCAACTGGCTGGGTAATCGGCGGACGGGATGGCGCAGCCTCCAGACTTGGCTTGAAGCGCACTACACTGATCTACAAGATGCAGAGGCACGGAATCTCGCGGCCGTCTTTGGAGAGCGATTTTGAAATCACCGAACCGCCAGTGCAGGCGTCGGGGTTCATGCCGCAGGTGCAGTAACTGCGGATCATTAGCTGGCGCCGGTTCCAAACTTAAGTGTTTAGCTCTACTGTCCTTCCCGCCTTCGACGCCTCGGTCGTTTGGCTAGTCTGATCGGGAGTCGATTTCATGATGGACTTCACCGATCCCATCGTCCGGGGCGTATCGCTCATCCACTGTCATCTGCTAGCCATGAGGACAAAGGCATGATGGCCAAAATCCTTTTTGAGTAAGATATCTGAGAGCGCAGCGCGAGTACTTGGAACGCCGCGCAACATCTAACGAACGAAGCGAGTGATCCAAACGCACGGAGAGTAGGACATCGTCCATCATGAAAGCTCCCCCCGTTATCGGCCCCTTGCGCTCGACTGACGATCCCATGTTGCGGGCGACTGTCGAGAAGGTCACGGGGCGAACATCGCAGCGGGTATTGGATAGTCTCGCGATTGAAGAACCGCTCGAGATTCAGCTCACCTATGGGCCAGCGAACTCGCGTCAGACGCGATCGATCTCTGTCACGATGCGCACTCCAGGCAATGACTTCGAGCTTGCGGCCGGCTTTCTCTTCACTGAAGGAGTGATCCGCGACGCAAACGACATCGAGCAAATTACGTATGCAGGAGACTCCTTCAGTGAGGGCGCACGATCCCCTCAGGCCATGGATGCGCTCAAGCTCGGCTCCAGACAGAATATCGTTCGAGTGGATCTGGCAGCGGAAGTCGCGGTGAATGTTGGAAGTCTTCAACGGAATTTTTATACGACATCGAGTTGCGGCATTTGTGGCAAGGCGTCTCTGCTGGCCTTGCGCACGGTGTGCCCGCCGCGTGCTGCGAACAATTTACGAGTGGACGCGCAACTGCTCTATCGTCTCCCCGAACGCCTCCGCGCATCGCAGGGAGTCTTTGATCGTACAGGTGGCCTCCATGGTGCAGGGCTCTTCGACTCTGCCGGGAACCTGGTGGCGCTTCGTGAAGACGTTGGCCGTCACAACGCGGTGGATAAGCTCATCGGCGCTGAATTCCTCGCTGACCGCACACCCTTGCGGAATTGTTTGCTTTTGCTGTCTGGACGCGCCAGCTTTGAACTTCTGCAGAAAGCTTTGATGGGCGGATTTCCAATGGTGGCGTCTGTTGGGGCTCCATCGAGCCTCGCGGTACAGGTTGCAAAGGAGTTCGACATTACCCTCGTAGGATTCCTGCGAGAGGGCCATTTCAATATCTACCACGGCAGCGAGCGCATAGATGGACTGATATCGACGGCGAAGGGGGCTGGGAAATGAAGCTGCGCATCAAGGGAGAGTCAATGCGTTTGAGGGTTTCGCGCTCGGAAGTTGCAAAGCTTTTGGCGGGAGACTGTCTGGAGGACACCGTTCACTTCGCGCCCGAGGCCGGTGCCCAGTTCACCTATGCCTTACAAAGGGATCCATCGGTGAGCAGGCCGACCGTACACTACTCGGGGAACAGAGTGACGATTCTGCTCCCTGCCGATCAGGCGGACGCGTGGGGCGTAACCGATCAGGTCGGGATCGCCGAAGATGTCAGTCTGGGAGATGTGGGCTCACTTTCGCTCCTGATTGAGAAGGATTTCGCCTGCCTCGATCGAGGTGGAGAAGAAAATGAAGACAGCTTCCCGAATCCGCACGCCGGCGCGAAGTGTTAGTCGGGCCCAATGGATGGGCTGTTTCTGTCAGACAAAGGTTATGGTGGAGGCGGCGGGAGTCGAACTTGAGCCGTTTTGCGGGCGTCCGAGCCCGCAGGCGAAATCCTGAGCGCAGAGAAGGACCGTTGGGCCAATCCGTTTTCGAGAAGTATTGGTGGAGGCGG